>ERZ773204.940-NODE-940-length-24010-cov-3.112002_pt1 | contig 24010 bp, 24 predicted proteins | sample MGYA00581007_ERZ773204 | MGnify/ENA primary metagenome ERZ773204 (study PRJEB29015, sample SAMEA2737757) | human gut metagenome | biome: human gut; feature: human-associated habitat; material: faeces | place: China | collected 2012 ... | reverse complement strand
ATCGGGCATTATCTGAACATAAAACACTATCAATAAGTTGGAGTCATTACCGACAACCACTTTTTTTTTAGTTCAACATATATATAGATTTTGGATGTGTGGAGCGTTATTAAATGACTAAAAACATACCCCTCAAACCTCGCCCTGCTGGTAAGTTTATTCGGGTATATGTGGATGGGATCGTTTATGAAGAGTTGAGAAAAATAGCCAAGAAGGATTCCAGAAATATACCCAAGACTGCTGCGCTTAAAATTGAAGAGGCTTTGGGAATGAAGGAGTAATTCTGTCACAGAATCATTCGCGATGGTTCTGTGCCGGATTGACTTAACCTGTCAATACCGCTCTGGTTTTTTTGTAAATAACAAAATGGAGTTTTTATGAATTTATCCTTATCTGAAGGCGGTCGCCCCGCGTCTGTAAAAAACCGTGCATGGCATTATTGCCAGATGGCATGGCGTGGAGTGTGCACCCCAAAAGCACTGTCCCGTCTGGCTGCGTTCTCTCCGCTGCTGTTACTGGGGATGGGGCAGATGGCTCATGCCACTGACCTGCTGGCCGGGGGCAAGAACGATGTAAAAGCGACCTTTGGTGCCGACTCATTCGTCATCATGTGTATTTATATCGCTGAAATCGTTATCGGTGTTGCGACGTATATCCGAACCAAGAACCTGCTGATTCTGCTGGGACTCGTCGTGGTTATTGTCTTCACCACCGTTGGCCTGACATTCGTCAACTGATATGTCGGGAAACGATTTAGAAAAATTCCGTTTCCCGAAAACTCTGTCAGAGCAGAACCGCATTATCGGACTGCCGCTTGATGAAGCCATCCCCGCAGCTGTGTTAGTGCTGTGGGGATTTTTCGCCAAGAAATATGTATTTGGTCTGATTATTGCGACAGTGGTCTGGCAGCTAATCCGGGCGGCAAAACGCGGAAAGAGTTCCCGCTGGTTATATAACTGGTGCTACTGGCATCTGCCTGTTGAATTATTCCGGGTTGTCTACCGCGTTATTCCCGACTCCAGTTACAGGAAATGGATAAAATAAAATATTACAGGGCCATCTTATGGAAATAAGCGCTCGTAACTCATCCACAAAAATTATTGCCATTATTATTCTGTCACTCACGGCTCTGGTCTTTATTCTGGGGTTTGCTGTTACCTGGCTGGCGGTGACTAACAGAACACTCATTCATGAGCAGCGTACGGTCGTCACCCCGATGACCTATAACGCGCCTTTCGCGGTATCTGAAACAAAAGCGGATACCGAGTTTTTCCGGATGATGACGCTGTCCTTCCTGGCCCTGCGTCTTAACGTCTCCCCCGAAACGGTAGATTCAAACCACGCTTTTCTGATGTCTTTTGTCGAACCAGAAGTCAGAGAGGAATTTAAAAAAGTTCTGCAGGAAGAGGCTGCACAGATAAAGGCCAGTGATGTGAATTCCACATTCTACACCACGGAAATCAATGTCTATCCCGTAGACGGGCGCGTGGATGTCAGGGGGGTGCTGAAAATGTGGATCGGCAACTCAAAACCCACCACGGAATTAAAAAACTATCGTCTCCGCCTTAAGTACGCCGGTGGCTTTACCCGCATTGGCCGTTTCTATGAGGTAACCAATGAAAAATAACTTTCCGGCGCTGCTTTTGGGCACCGCCCTGATGATCACTTCGCCTGTGACAGTATATGCACAGTCACCTGCCACACTCAGCTTTCCGCAGGGGGGGCAGTTCCGGCTCAGTATCAGTAATACCGATCCCAATATGATTTTTATTCCGGGAGATAAAGTCACAGCCATCACAGCTCAGAACGGGATGCTGGCAGATAAACGACTGACGTCTGCCGGTGGGGTGCTGTTCACTTCCGTGGCTACCCGGGCCTTCACGCTGTATGTGGAAACGGCCCTGGGGCAAACCTTCTCTGTTGTGGCCACGCCCGTCAAAGGTGAGGGGCGAGTCTACCGACTGATGAGTGCAGAACCTCCCTCACGGCCAGAAACCCGCCACTGGGAAACCGCTCAGGCTTACGAAAAACTGCTCATCGCACTCAACCGGGCTGTGCTGACAGACACGATACCTGATGGCTATGGCGAGGTGAAACCGCTTGCGGACGGTATCAACGTACCGGGTGGGTTTTCCGCCACGCCGCAGAAAGCATGGTCGGGCGACAAGTTACGGGTCGATAGTTATGAACTGCGCAATGCAAATACGTGGGGAGTGGCTCTGCGTGAGCAGGACTTCTGGAAGCCCGGAGTTCGTGCCGTCATGTTTGACAGCAATGCACAGACCCTGATGGGCGGGGGACGGCTGACTGTCACCGTTATCCGTGAAAACGGGGAGGGAACAGATGGCCAACGTTAACAAAATCGTTCGTCGTCGTCAGCTCGCTCTGTTTATCGCGCTTGTGCTGGGTATTGGTGCGGGTGGGGCAGGAACCTGGATGGTATCCGAGATGAACCTGAAGAAAGCCCCGCCGGCAAAAGCACCAAAGGGCGAACCTGCGCCGGATATGACCGGGGTGGTCAATCAGTCCTTTGACAATAAAGTCCAGCGTTCCGCCATTGCGGAAGCCCAGCGTCTGAACAAGGAAACGCAGGCTGAAATTAAAAAGCTGCGTACAGAAATGGGGATTATCGGGCGTGATCTGAAAGGCTCTCAGGAACGTATCCGTGAGCTGGAAGATGAAAATAAACTCCTGCAGACACAAATCGAAGCCGGGAAGAACTTTGACTCAGTGCTGAACCGTTGCCAGGGGCACTCGCCTCACAGGGAAAAGCAGCGGTACAGGCCGGTGAAGTTCTGCCCCCGACCACATTCTGGCCCGCCGGTGGTGGGCAGGCTCCTGTCGCACCGGTGATGACCCCGGTTCAGCGTCCGGGAATGATGGACAGTCAGGAGTTCACTCTGCCGGACACCACTCCGCAAAAGCCCCGTTTCCCGTGGATTTCCTCCGGCAGTTTTGCCGAAGCCATTGTGGTGGAAGGTGCTGATGCTAATGCCTCTGTTACCGGCGATAAAAATACCGTCCCGATGCAGCTTCGTCTGACCGGCAAAGTTCAGATGCCTAACGATCAGGAATTTGATCTGACCGGGTGTTTTGTGACTCTGGAAGCCTGGGGGGATGTTTCCAGTGAACGGGCCATCGTCCGTACCCGCTCCATCAGCTGCAAGCTGGGTGATGACAATATCGACCAGAAGATTGCCGGTCATGTGTCCTTTATGGGCAAGAACGGCATCAAGGGCGAAGTGGTCATGCGTAATGGTCAAATCCTGCTGTATGCGGGGGGCTCAGGCTTTCTTGATGGTATCGGGAAGGGCATTGAGAAAGCCTCTTCCACAACCGTGGGCGTTGGAGCCACTGCCAGCATGAGTGCCGGTGAAATCGGTCAGGCCGGACTCGGCGGCGGAGTCAGTTCTGCGGCCAAAACACTCTCTGATTACTACATCAAACGTGCTGAACAGTACCACCCTGTTATTCCGATTGGTGCGGGCAATGAAGTCACCCTGGTTTTCCAGGATGGCTTCCAGCTTGAAACGCTGGAAGAAGCCCGCGCGAAAGCCGCTGCACGCAGGAAACAAAATCAACCATCAGCCTCATCTGCGCCTGCTGCCATGCCCGGCAACACGACGGACATGCTTAAACACCTGCAGGACTTCAGGCTGGGGGACACCGTCGACCCGGCTACAGGCCAGGTTGTCACGCAGTAAACGGGAGCCGGAATACCGGCCAGAACAACACAATCCGGAACAGTCAGTGCCCTGAACGACGTGAAAGGGATGGGCGGTAGCGTGTCCGGACAGCGTAAACAAGGAGAACCGATGGCCGACGTTCTGGACCATTTACAGAAGCAGGAAGACCTGCTGAACCGGCTGCATATTCAGGCTGCCCGGCAGTTGATCATAAGGGGTGGGGAAAGCCTCTGCGAGTGTGAATGTTGTGGCAACGATATTCCTCTCAAACGCCAGCAAACGATACCTGGTGTACGAACCTGCACGGAATGCCAGCGGGTACTGGAAATCCGGCAGAAACACTACCTGAGGTGAAGGATGAAAAACAGAAAAACCAATGTGATGGTCGTGGGGAAAACCGGTAGCGGTAAGACAGTCATCAGCGTTGATGTTATGCGGACCTTTTTATCAGAACAACAACTCCGTGACTGGCGTGAATTGCGCAAAAACATTCAGAAAGACGGCAAAAGCGCAGGAGATAAAGATCATGACAACCAACAGTAACGGCGCTCCGGGTAACACCCGCCACCTTAATGATATTGCGGTCTGCTGTGAGAATCCGGGGATGCGTGTCATCTGTGTTGATGACGCAGAGAGCGACTTCTGGCTCTCAGCGTCTCTGCCGTGCGCTACCGTCCTTGAGGGGAAGTTGCGGATTTCTCAGGACGTACTTGTACTGCAGCGGGAACGAGGGCACTGCCTGTTCCCGGGAACTCCGGGGGCAGGTATGAGCATAACCAAACAACCGATGTACCGGTTTTTCCTGGCGAAGTCTGACGTCAGCCAGATTAAAGCACTGTATAGCGGTGAGGACGGGGAGAGGCTGGCGGAGGTTATCCGTCAGAACTGCAACGTCTGGTATCCGCTGAAGCCAGGGGACGGGCATCATGATAAATAAAGCGCTGCGCTTTCGCAGCCAGCCAGACTCTTCAGAGCATAATTTTTCAGGAAACAGCGATGAAAAAAATTACATTTTTGCTGGCAGGCAGTGTCCTGCTGTTGACCGGCTGTGCCGGCGTTAAAAGCAGCTTTGACTGTGATGCCACAACGTCTGATACCTGTATGACCATGACGAAAGCCAACCAGCTGGCACGGGACAAGGCGGCAAAACAGGCGGGAAAGCCGGCTGCGGGCGGACTGCCTTCCCTGGTTAATCTCCCGGCCACTTCTGCGGCGGTGCTTCCGTCAGCATCCCGCTATGCTGTCAGCACCTCTTCCCGTATACAGGTAACCAGCAACAAACCTGCAGTATCAGTTGACGGCGCAACAGGTAAAAGCACGAATGCCGCAGCGCCAACCCTGACGCCCCGTCTGGTTGCCGGAACGCCGGTAACACCAGTTTCGCGTCCGGCTGTGTCCGTGGGCAATCCGGCTCCCTCATGCCAGACCGTGCGTTGTGATAATCCCGGCTCTGTACATCCTCAGCGCAGCCGGGATCGCATAGCCACCGTCTGGATCGCGCCCTGGGTGGACAGCGATAACGCTTTCCATCAGCCCGGTCGTGTCTCTTTTGTGGTCAGCCCTGCTGACTGGGTCCTTCCGGCCCGCATAAATTAAGGAGGTTCTGGTGAAAAAATTTCTGAGCGTGCTGGAGAACCTCACGAATGCTTTCCGTATGCCGGATGGTGCATCTGAGATGACGCGTAATCTGGCCAGTCTGGATTTTCCGCAGCTGACCAGCGTCCTGCCGTATCGCGACTATGACCGTGACTCCGGGCTGTTTGTGAACCGCAGTACGGTTGGTTTTCTGCTGCGGGCGGAACCCCTTATCGGTGCTAACGAACAGATAGTGTATGTGCTGGAAGACCTCATCAAAAGCAAGCTGCCGCGTAAGACACCGATTTCCTTCCACCTGGTGTCCAGTAAGCTGATTGGCGAGCAGCTGGATCGTGGCCTGTCTGAATTCCGCTGGCAGGGTAAGCGTGCGGATAAATTTAACCGTATCACGCGGGCGTTTTACCGGCGTGCTGCACAGCAGCAGTTCAACAGTCCTACGGGGTTGCCGCTGACCCTGCGGGACTACCGCCTGTATATCTCCTACTGTGTGAAAGCAAAGAAACGCACGGCGGCGGTCATGACGGAGGTTGCCCACACACTGAAAGTTCTTCGTTCTTCACTGGATGCGGCAAAAATTTTCACACAGACGGCAGATGCTCAGGAACTGGCCACGCTGGTTCACGGGATGCTGAATGCCCGCCATGATCAGTTGTATCCGGACGACGTACGTGTCGGCAAATTTGATGAACTGCATCAGCGCTGTATTGATCAGCGTATCGGTATCGATGTGCGTCCTGACGATGTGCGTATCAGCCTGGCTGACAGGCAGGGCAGTGTGACCACAACACGGGCCATGAACTTTATGCTGGAAAATAACCCGGATATGTTCATGCTGTGGATGGGCGGCGATAACCTATCCAATCTGCTCAGCCCGGACCTGGCCATTGCCAGCCCGTTTGTCATCACCATGGTAATGGAGGCCGAGGACCAGGTGGCAACGCAAGGGGAGGCCACACGAAAGTATCTCGACCGGGACAAAAAAGCGAAATCCCCCTATGCCACCCTGTTTCCCGGTGTGGCCAAACAGGCCCAGGAGTGGAAGGAAATCCGCGAGCGTCTTAACAGCAACCAGACCTGTATTGTTCGTTATTACTATAACATCACCACATTCTGTCCGGATACGGATGAGGATGCGCTGGTCTGCGAACAGCAGGTTATCAACACGTTCAAGAAAAACGGTATAGAGCTGTTTTCCCCGACCTATATGCAGTTCCGCAACTGGATAGCGATGATCCCCTTCATTCATGCGGAAGGGCTCTGGGAGGACATTAAAATGGGCGGAGCCACGTGCCGGGCGGAGAGTATCCAGGCCGTGAATCTGCTGCCGGTGGTGGCCGACAACCGGCTGTGTCAGGGGGGACTGCTGACACCGTCCTACCGTAACCAGCTGGCCTTCCTCGATATCTACGGGGACGGGATGGGCAACACCAACTACAACATGGCGGTCACCGGTACCTCGGGGGCAGGCAAGACCGGCCTGGTGCAGCCTATCCTGCGCAGCGTGCTGGACTCCGGTGGTATCGCCTGGGTGTTTGACATGGGGGACGGCTACAAATCGTTCTGTGAGAACGTGGGTGGCACCTACCTTGACGGTAAGTCACTCAAATTTAATCCGTTTGCCAACATCTCTAACATCAATGAGTCCGGGGAACGTATCCGTGACCAGCTGGCTGTGCTGGCAAGCCCTAACGGTACGCTGGATGAAGTCCACCACAGCCTGCTGTTGCGCGGGGTTCAGGAGGCCTGGGAAGAACACGAGGAAACCGCCCGTATTGACCATGTCGTCCATAAGCTGACGGCTATCCGTGAGCATGATAAATATCAGAATTCGCCGGGCATCACCAACCGACTGGATGAAATTATCGAGCTACTCGGGAAATACTGCTCCTGGGGAATTTACGGTGAATATTTCAACAGCGATGAGCCGTCACTGACCGACGATGCCCGCTTTATTGTCCTGGAGCTGGGCGGTCTGCAGGACAAGCCTGATCTGCTGGTTGCGGTAATGTTTTCCCTCATCATCTACATTGAGGACAAGATGTACCGCACGCCGCGCAGCCTGAAGAAGTGCTGCACCATCGACGAAGGCTGGAAGCTGCTCAACTTCAAAAATGAGAAGGTCGGTGAGTTTATTGAAACCGGCTACCGTACCGTGCGACGTCATCGTGGCGCGTTCATCACCATCAGCCAGAACATCAAGGACTTTGATGCCGATGATGCTTCCGGTGCAGCAAAAGCCGCCTGGGGTAACTCTGCCTTCAAGGTGGTTCTCAAGCAGGATGCGTCGGAATTCAAACAGTACAACCAGAACCGCCCCAACCAGTTCAGCGAGCTGGAGCGCAGCGTTATCTCTAAATTCGGGGATGCCAAAGACCAGTGGTTCTCTTCCTTTATGCTGCGCATCAACGATACCTGCAGTTTCCATCGTCTCTTCGTCGACCCGCTCAGCCGGGCGATGTTCAGTTCAAAGGGCGATGACTTCGAATTTATCCGCCAGTGCCGGGAACAGAACATGGATATCCATGACGCCGTCTACCTGCTGGCACAACGCAACTTCCCTGATGAGATGCGCGAACTGGAAGCGCTTGCGGAGGCAGCATGACCACAGAGCAAAACCTTAACTCAGCACTGTCTGAATCCTCTGTTTCTGCTGAGTCAGTCAGAAAAGGGGGGAATATTAATGTTAAAGGGAGCCGGCGGGAGCAACGCCGTCGCCGCTGTCTGCGTAATCTGCTGCTGGTCGCCGCCACTGTTTTGTGCGTTAACGCGGCGGTCACGTCTCTGCTGATTAGCTGGCGTACACCGACGGTTGTGTCTTTTGATATGAAGGGCACGGTCGATCAGTTCACCGACCAGGCGGGGGCACAGTCCCTGAACGAGGCGCAGATGAGCGTCCTGACAGAACGCTTTATGCAGACACTTAGCACAGAACTTCAGGAATACCAGCGCGATCACAACGTCCTTATCCTGGTGACGCCGGCGGTGGTCAGCGGTGCGGCAGACATTACCGGTGAAATTCAGTCTGCAGTGGCACAAAAAATGGCCGCCGGAGGGGGGCAGTAATGTACCGACGTCTGCTCATACTGCTTGCCCTGTCCGGCATGGTACAGGCAAAAAACCTGGGCACATGGGGGGAAATGTACCCCATTGCCGAGCAGGACATGCTGACCACCATTCAGACCCGGCTGAAAGCAATGGAGGCCAGTGGTGAGATGGCCCGGGAGCAGGAAGCATTCAAACAGCGTGTCATAGAAAACACCCTGCGTCCTAAGCCGGTGGAAGGGCTGACGTTGGCGCAGGAAAACACCACGCACTATATCGATCCATCGCTGACGGTCAGTGAAGATCTGAAAGACCATCAGGGGCGGGTGTTTGCCCGTAAGGGACAGGTGATTAATCCGCTTGATACGGTGCCCTTTACCGACACGCTGTATTTTATTGATGCGGATAATCCGCAGCAGCTGGCGTGGATGAAGAAGCAGAATCCCGGCACGCTGACGTACCGCGTCATACTGGTCAATGGGGATGTTCGAGAAGCGACCAATGCCCTGAATACACGCATTTACTTCGATCAGGATGGCTCGCTCAGCCGGAAGTTTGAACTCAAAACCATCCCAGCCCGTGTGACGCTGGCTGAAGATCGTCGCCGTCTGCGGGTGGATTCGTTTGCACTGGATGTGCCGGAGGTGAAGCCATGAACCGTTATGTAACAGGACTGGCGCTGATGTTGTTATGCCTGACCGGGACGGCCAGGGCCGCTTCGGCTGAATGTGAAGGCAATTTTGTCAATCCAATAACGGATATCTGCTGGGAGTGTATTTTTCCGGTAACCATTGGCAATGTTCCGGTCGCCAAAGGACGTCAGCCGGATACGCCGAATCCTTCCATGCCGATCCAGTTTTGCCCGATGGGCATTTTATACCGGGTGGGGCTGGCCATTGGTTACTGGGAGCCGATGGCGCTGACGGATGTGACACGCTCCCCTTACTGCATGGTGAATCTGGGGGGCTTTAATATCAATATTGGTAATGTGGGTAGCGGCAATGGTGGTCAGGAAAGCCGCGCCAAACCGGGGGCCTTCTACCATGTTCACTGGTACAAATACCCGTTGACCTACTGGCTGAACATTATCACGTCGATGGGCTGCCTGCAGGGTGGCGACCTGGATATTGGTTATCTGTCGGAACTTGATCCCATGTGGGACAGCAGCTCTCTCAGCATGATTATCCAGCCGGAAGCGATTCTCTTTGGCAACATCATCGCCCAGGGAGCCTGTGCCGCTGATGCCGTGGCCAGTCTGGTGAGTAAACCCATTGACGCCCTTTTCTGGTGTGCCGGCAGTCAGGGCAGTATGTACCCGTTTAACGGCTATGTTTCTAACGAATTCAGTCCGTTACAGACGTCACTGTTACTCAGTGAGCGCATGGCGTTCAAGCTTCACCGCCAGGGCATGATCATGAACAGCATCGGTGAAAACAGGGCTGTCTGCTTTGAATATCCATCCCCGATCATCCCCAAAAGCCGCTGGCGATATCACATGGTCAACAAGTATCCCGATGCCGGACAGTGTCATCCGCTGGGGCGTAGCGTAACCCGCTGGGAAGCGGGCAAGAACATGCCCAATGACCGGCGTAACTTTGGGTATCTCTTCTGGCGTAAGCGCAACTGCGTCTTTCTGTAAGGAGCACAGTATGCTCGTGAGTAAAAAAAAGTATGACTTTCTGCTCGCCCGCTACGAACAGGCCGCCTCCCGTGCTGACCTGCTGGAGCGTCAGCAGGCAGAGCTGAACGGCGCGCTTAAGAAAAATGGCGGGCCGTTCAAATGTATTCTGGAGTGCCGGGAAGCGGCGATAGCGCTGTCATCGTCAGGTAGTGAACAGGTATGGCTGACACTGGAGCGTCTGGCGTTTGTGGACAGATGGATAAGCGGTCTGCTTCCGGTACTGAGACGGCAGATGTCAGTACGGGAACGACGCATGTGGGAGGAGATGCTGGACATTCGTTCTGCGGATCGCGCCTACGGTATGGCACACCGCCCGTCACAGGAGGAAACGCGATGAAACGAGTAATGGTATCGCTGGCCCTGCTTCTGGTCAGCGGGGGCGGCATGGCGAATAATCATACGGAGAACCGTCAGTTTATCCATGAGCAGCTGCAACTGGACCGTCAGCGATTTCAGTCTCTGCAAACCCCGGAATTCCTGAAACAGACCCGTCCGGTGGCACCGCAGGAGCAGTCGTTTCTCGACGCGCAGGCACAGCAGTTCCGGCAATCCATGCAGCCCGGGGAACGCCCGGTGAATGCGGCCCTGGTGTTTGTGTCCTTCTCGATGCCGGCGGAGGAGTTGAAGCAGCGTGTAAAGGATGCGGCACAACTCAATATTCCGGTGGTTATCCGGGGAATGGTTAACGGCGATATGCGGGCGACGGCTAATGCCGTTGCCGGTCTTGTGAAAGAGAGCAATACCGGTGGGGTACAGATAGATCCGACGACGTTTCGTAAATACAACATTACCGCCGTGCCGGTGCTGGTTGTAGCCTGTGGTAATCAGGGTGAGAAAGTCGATCGTCTGCAGGGGGATCTTACGCTGCATCAGGCCCTGAAGCGGGTGGCAGAAGAGGGCGACTGTGCTGACACCGCCAGGAGCCTGCTTGGCGAGGGGGGGGAATGAAACGATACCTTCCTTTACTGATGCTGGCGGCATCTTTCTGCCTGGTACAGCCGCTTGTCGCAAATGAGCAGTTTAACCAGGGAATGAATCTGAGTAGCCAGAATAAGGGACAGGGGGCCAGTGCCATTCAGGGGTTTAATCCTGCGGAGGTCATCCCGGGTTATACCAACTCCCCTCCTGAAAGCGGGTATTACGGTGGCGTGACCTCCTCTGGCGTCGATATGACCGCCCCGGGTTCAGCAGCGCTGAACACATCTGAAGCGGGTAAAATAATCACGGAGTCCATTCTCAATACGCCGCCGGATAACAAGCCGTCGCTGGATGCGCCGTTTATTTCAGAAGGGCTGGCCATGAAGGATAAGGCGGAGGCCATTACCGGTGGTGGATTTGATGGTTGTGTGGATCAGGTTGCTGGCTTCACGGAAATCACCACACACCAGTGCCTGCGGGACACGAAAATTGAACAGTACTGTACCCGTACAGCGACCATCAGTGGGTACTATGAGGATACGACAGAAATCAAACAGATAGTGATTGAATCTTCCTCGATTCGGTTCACTGAAAAGAACAATTCTTTTTCTGGTGAATTTAAGGTCAGCACTGGAGGGAAAGTGATCGCTGCCAGCGCGGTTTACTCCTGGAATAAGAAACTTGCTTACGGCAACGAACACTGGTTCATGAGAGTGACCACGCCATTTGGTTTAATTTCAATGGATGATTCTGAGGGGAGCGTCACGCTGAGTTCCGGGCTGAATATAACAGATGGGCAGTCATTGCCGTTTTCCATAACGAATAGACGCAACAAACCTACAGTGTCTTCCATCTGGTATAGCTCAAATATGAAGTACCGTTTCACCATTACGCTGACGATTCAGGTTCCTTCCAGAAAATGGGTACCTGAGGTTGTCTGGACAGAAAGCTGCCCGTTCAGCAAGTCTGAAGGTGCAATGACCGGATCTCAGTGTGTAGAGTCAGGAGGCACCCGGACCGTCGTTGTTGACGGAAAAACCTACAGCATCCACCAGGACTGCTGGACGTGGCAGGACACATATCTGACACAGACCGAAACTGAGGGAACCTGCGGTGAGTATATGAAGAACCCTGCCTGTACGGTTGTACGAAGTCAGTGTGCCGATACGGTGGATGGTTTTTGTGTCAGCCAGCAGGTCACCTACTCCTGTGAGCGTAAAAAAGAGGGAAACGGCCAGATTTGCGGCGGGGAGTTCTTCTGCAAAGACGGCAGTTGTGCCCAGGCGCAGACAGGGACCAGCAATATGTTTGGTCAGGCAGTGTCAGCGCTGGCGGCAGTGGCTGCTGCCGGAGAGGATGTGGCGGAACTGAACGGCGAGAATGTCAGGGCATTCACTGGCGAAGCCAAATCCTGCAAGAAGTTTGCTGCCGGGTTTAACAATTGCTGTAAGGATTCTGGCTGGGGCCAGGATATCGGGCTGTCCAGTTGCAGCAGTGATGAAAAGGCACTGGGTAAGGCTAAAGAGAAAAAACTGACGGTCTATGTAGGGGAATACTGCAGCAAAAAAGTGCTGGGGGTATGTCTGGAGAAGAAACGCGGGTACTGCGTGTTTGACTCCAAACTGGCACGCATTGTCCAGGAGCAGGGACGCCGTGGACAGCTGGGCATTGGTTTCGGCAGTGGCAAATCTCCGGACTGTCGGGGCATCACGGTGGATGAACTGCAGAAGCTGGACTTTGGTGTGATGAATTTCAGCGATTTCTATGATGATCTTAATGCCGGCAGCGATATCCCGGAAGACCAGGCCTTGCTGAAGAAAGCACAGGACATTATTGCTGAAAAGATGAAGGAGAACGCGCCATGAGAGCTGTCGCCGGTGTGCTTGTTCTTCTTGCCACTGCATCACTGCATGCGGCTCCCGACGATGTACTGGTCCCCAACTATGCCCGGGAAGAAGGCTGGCAGTGGTACAACCCGAATGCGGAAGAGATTCAACCGGAGCCTGCGCCAGAGCCGCCCCTTCAGGAACGTCTGGCCAGCATGACGCCATCTGAGCAGAAAAAGGTCCTGCAGCAGGCGACCCGTGAAGCGCTGGATACGGCCATTCTGTATCCGTCTGCGGAGAACTTCCGCCGTTTTATGATACTCCAGAATTTCTGGACTGACCGGGCGACAGATTTTACCCAGACATCAAAGCTGGCGCGCCTGAAATATCCGGAACTCGACTACAACGTGAAACGTAGTCACTACAACGGTTCTGTGGAAGCGCGTCTTACCGAAGAGAGAAAGGTTCAGAATGCGGTCATCCGTCAGGTGGCACAGCGCTATGGTCTGTTCTTCTTCTACCGGGGGAATAATGCCGTCGACAACCTGATGGCCGGTGTCATCCGCGCGTTCTGCGAAGACCGGGGCATTACACTTATGGCCGTGAGTGTGGACGGTAAAATCAGCGACCAGCTGCCGCAGAGCCGTCCGGACAGCGGGCAGGCTGAGCAGATGCGCGCCACACATTTCCCCGCGACCTTCCTGGTCGATCCGAAAACGCACCAGTGGCAGCCTCTTGCATGGGGATTTATGAGCCACGATGACCTGGACCGCCAGATGGTCAACGTTCTTACCCATTTTAAACCTGACTACTGATAACGCCTGTTCTGAGGTAATTCATGCTTATTCTCGTATTGCGAACCGCCATTCTGATGGCGGCGATGCTGTCCGGCTGTCTGCAGGCAGGGACACTGGATGATATTCGTGCACTGGAAGCTGGGAAAAACGGACATAGCGCACCTGCACTGGATGGATTGCGTCTTCCTGAGAGCAACACACCACCGTCACCAGGACTCAGCGAAAAGACGTCGCCCGTCTGGTATCCGCTGAGTGACGGGCGGCGGGTGGATTTGCAGGACTGGAAACTGGTGCTGTTTATGCAGTCGACCTGTCAATACTGTCGCCAGTTTGCGCCGGTACTGAAGTCACTGTCGCAGCAGAGTGGTCTCAGTGTCTTCCCTGTAAGCCTTGACGGAAAAGGTGATGTCGAATTTCCCGATGTACTTCCGGCCACACCGGATGTGATGGTGGAGTTTTTCCAGAGTGGCGTGCCGGTAGCCACCCCAACCACTTTTCTGACCAACGTTAACACGATGGAAACCTGGCCTCTGCTGCAGGGTGCTGCAGAGGCCGGAGAGGTCCGTAAACGTCTCGATGACGTGTTCCGTATGACCCTGGACCGTCAGGCCGGGAAATCCCTTCAGGCTCATTCTCAGGAATAACAATAATGCGACTGAAACCGCTTTGCCTGGCGTTTACGCTGGGTCTGTATAGTGCAGGAACGGCACAGGCCGGGCTGCAGGATGACATGAATTCGTTTTTCAACAATATGAGTTATGCCAGTAACTCCACCTCGGCGAAAGCCTGGCAGGGACAGGCGGCACGCTATGTAACCGGCGGTTCGTTCTATGCCCGCACAGGAAACAAAAATATCCAGCTGATATCCATCAGCCTGCCGTCCATCAACGCCGGATGTGGCGGGATTGATGTCTATCTTGGATCTTTCTCCTTTATTAACTCCGACCAGATTATGGCGTTTGTGAAACAGACGATGGCCAACGCGGCGGGGTACTTTTTCGACCTTGCACTGGAAACTACCGTGCCTGAGCTGAAAGCGGCAAAAGACTTCCTGCAGAAGATGGCTGCTGACCTTAACCGTTTCAATATGTCCAGCTGCCAGGCGGCAAAAGCGATGGTCGACAGCGTGGCGTCACTGTGGGGGGAAAGTCAGCAGAACGTCTGCCAGTCTGTCGCCGGTCAGAATAACGTGTTCTCGGACTGGGTCTCATCCCGTCAGGGTTGCACATCCGGCGGGAAATACGAAAGCGTCACGAACAAGGCCACCGGCGCAGAAAAAGACCAGGTCCTGAAGGATATTAACCTGATGTGGGATGCTCTCAGCAACAGTACGCTCAGCAGCAATGCAGAGCTGCGCCAGTTTGCCATGAGCATCAGCGGTTCGGTGATTTTCGGCAGTAACGGAGAAATGCGTATCCTGTCTTCACTGGCGTCAGACCGCAGTCTGCTGAGTGCGATGATGAGTGGTGGCAGCGCCAAAGTGTACGTCTGTGATAACCAGAACAAGTGTCTGTCACCCTCCCTGAATAACGTGACCATTTCGGAGTCAAAGTCGTTGATCCGCATGGTAGAGGACACGCTGACAAGCATAGAAAATAAAGCCATCACGGACACACCGTTGACGGATAAAGAGAAGCAGTTCATCAACAGCACCTCCATCCCCATCCTGTCATGGATAGTGGACCAGTCATCACTGAGCGTCTCGCAGTCCCTGTTTGCCCAGCTGACGGATTACATCGCCGTCGACATTTACCTGCAGTATCTGGAGGCCGTCATGAAGGTGGTTAATGGCTCACTGGCCACCAAAGACTATCCGGGTGCCAATATGAATGAACTGAAAAATGGCCTGGCAGATGCACGCCAGGCTCTCAACTCACTGCGAATGGAGGTTCAGATTAAGGAAAATGCGCTTATTTCCGCACAACAGCAAATCCGCTTTATCCGCCAGCAGCTCTCCTCAAAGATGAGCGATCGCGTGCTGGGTAACTACCAGTTCAGCAGAGTGAATTAATATGGCCATTGATACCATTTACACGATTGCCGGTGGTGCGTGGTTTCAGGATACGCTCAATGGCGTGGCATCGTTTCTCGACAGCCGTGCGGGCGATGCGCTGATTGCGATGGCCACCGCCGTGTCAGTCATTGTCGGCGCTGCAACTTATATCCGGACCCGTAATATTATGGATCTGGTCAAGTGGGCCGGGTTTTATGTTCTGGTCATTGCCGTTTTGATTGGCGATAAACGAAGCGTTCAGATTATTGACCTGTCTGAACCGGCCCGGATTTATCAGGTGGATAATGTTCCTGCAGGCCTGGCTGCGCCCGCCAGTATGATTACCCGGATCGGTGCCGGTATGGCACAGACGTACGATACCATTTTTGCCCGCCCTGACGCGCTGACCTACAGTAAAACCGGGATGCTTTTTGGTGCGCAGCTGGCTGCAGGGAGCAGTGATTTCCGGTTCTCTGAGCCGGAGATTCAGCGCATGTTCTCGGATTATGTTCATAACTGCGTGGTGGGTGACATCATGCTGAACAACAAGTACACCATCGGGGAGCTGATGAATGCGGCCGACCCCTATGCACTGATATTCAGCCGTCCGAGTCCGCTGCGTGGGCTCTACGACAAAAATCGTAATTTCCTGACCTGTGAACAGGCTGCCACCAGAATTAATACGGACTCCGGTGATATTTCCGGGGCGAATACGTCACCTTTTCTTCAACAGATCCTGAATACGCTGCACGGCTTCACTGACCAGGTATTTGGTCAGACGAACGGGGCGCAATCGGCGCTGTTTACTGAAATGCTGGGTGACAGCTATAACTATTTTCATCGTACTTCCCTGACATCCACGGAGATCATCCGAAAGAATGTGATAATGAACGGCCTGCGCAGCGGACTGGAGAGTTTTTCCGCACTGAGCGGGGATACGGCGGGACTGGTGAATGTGGCCACGCAGACCTCAATGGCAAAAATGCGGCTGTCGCAGGCGACCAGTGCGTCGATTGCGGCTAACACACTGCCGGTGATGTACAGCGTACTGCTGGGGATGACAATAGCACTTTTCCCTGTACTGATTGTGCTTGCGGTGGTGAGTTCCCTGTCCTGGGCCATTATTAAAGGGTATGTCTATACTATCGCCTATCTGCAGATGTGGCCCATCCTGTTCTCCATCCTGAACCATGCCATGAACTTCTATCTGCAGGGTAAGCTCAGTGGTACGGCAGTAACGCTGGCTAATTTTGACCAGGTACAGAATACCTACTCGGATATTGGCACAACCGCCGGCTGGCTGGCGCTGTCCATCCCGTTCATCGCTTACGGGATGGTAAAAGGGCTGGGGCAGGTGGTATCGCAGGCGGGGAACTATCTGGGGCAGACCCTGCAGTCTGCCTCCACGCAATCCTCGTCTCAGGCCATTGACGGTAACTGGCACTTCAACAATATGACGACCGGGAACGTACAGGGTAACAAGTGGGATACAAACTACAGCCATCGTGAAGGCCATATGAGCAGTCAGCTGGAGAGCGGGGCGATGAAAACGCTGACGAGCTCCGGGCAGTCGGTCTACAACACCACAGATGCGATTTCAAAACTGCCGGTCGATATTGCACTGGGTAAAACCGCAACGAGCAGCTGGCAGCAGCAACAGCGTGATGCCATGAGCGAAGCGCAAAGCCTCACTAACAGCCTGTCGCAGACATCCAGCCTGGCCGCGTCGCAGATGAGCCAGTGGAGTCAGCAGCGGGGCAACAGCGACACCACCGTGGCGGGCAGTGACATCTCGAGCAGCAGCAATCTGACCAAAGCGCTGAATACCATTCAGTCGATTGGTAACCGCTATGCCCGCGATGAAAATGTCAGTCTGGCTGAAGCCGTGAGAGAAGCCGCGACAAAAAGTCAGGAGACGAGCGCAGGTGGAGGCCTTCAGGTTTCATTTGATACAGACCGTCACATTCTCGGTAAAATTGGCGGGCTGGCAACAGGACTTAAAGGTTCTGCTGAAGGGCATCTCAAGACGGATTATACAGGCCGAAGTGGCTCCTCGCACGGGACCAGTTCCGATCTGACCCGGCAGGGCGGGACCAGTAAAGGGTTCAGTGCTCAGGAGCTTAAAGATTTTCGCGATGCAATGGATGTGGTGGCCTCCAGCCGTGTCACTGACAGTGGTAGTCATACAAACAATGAGTCAGCTTCCCTGGCCAGCCAGTTGTCGTCCACCTTCTCCAGCCTGAAGAGTCAGGCGTCACAATATAATGATGCCGTTACCCGTAGCCATGAGTATGCCCGGCTGGCCACCTATGCAGAGAACAACAGCGCTAACATTAACCAGAACTACTCGCAGGAGTTTGTCGGGTATGTCACCAGCCAGCGTCCGGGAGAGGCTGACCAGCTGCTTTCTGACACTGCCAGCCCGGAAGTGCGGGCAGAACGCGAAAGACTGGTGCAGGCTTTTGTGGAAGAGCGCATAAAGCCGCAGTTGTTACAGCAATTTGAGCAGAACAAAGGTCGTACCGGAGACGGGATTGGGAACGTATCGGCACCAACAGTGGCTTCTGACCTGAAGGGAGAATACCGTGAACAGCAGGCTGACATGGAAAATAGCGCTGCGCAGCACGGCGTAAAAGCAGAGGGTGTGGTGGCTACGGATGTCCAGAATCAACGCAGTAATGTTGAATCACAGGTCAATGATGAAAAAAATACTGTGATCTCATCTGGAGAATCTTCCGGTAAGGAATACAGAGACTTGCAGAATGAACATGACCAGGGTAAGAAAGCATTCGATGACGCTCAAAAGGCAGAAAATGAAAGACAGAAATTCTATAAAAATGACTTTGTAATTAGTCATGATGAAAATATTAAACAAATCAAAAATGACATGAGTAATAGATTTAATGGAAAGACGTAAGGTGAGAGTATGAGGAAATCAGTGTTAGAGCAGGATGTTAGCTCTTTGATTGAGAAAATAAAAGAAAGTGATTATGAAATACCAAAAAACTCTGATGTAATGAAAATTATATTAAAAAGAATGCAAGTGGTAATAATTATTCAGTTGGTAATGATTTTATGTCACTTCATCATCTACAGATACGATCATGAGGCATTAATTGGTATAAGCATTTTGTCTGCAGGTGGAATTTTGTTTTTCTCAGCCGTGTTTGTCCCTTCTTTATATCAACCTGTCAGCATAATGTTGTCGATTAATGAGGTGGATAAAGGTGATTCCCTAATTGTAAAATTGTTAATGAGAAAGCTTAAACAGTACTGGAAATTTCTTGTGGTTATAAACCTGATTATAGGTGTAGGTTTACTACTCTCTGGTGAAGGGGTTATTTCGGGGCTTGGTTTTTCATGGTTTGTTACATATCTCATCTGCATGATGTCGTTTCAAATGTCGTTATCCAGATATATGACCCCAGCAGTGGTCAGTAGTTTATCGAAAATTAAAGAGCTTATTTCGGCATCCCCGAAATAAGTTATTCATCGGACTTTTACTATGAGAGCCTAAAAAACAACCAACTCTGGCTGTGATATTGATGCGGGTATATTTCTGGTTATAAGATAGCCATTACCTCCTGAGAAGGGAGGAATGATAGCAGCACTTCTGAGCATGAAAGATATCATGCCACTTATACGGAAATGATAAAATATGAAACAAAACATTAAGTTAATGGCAGTGACCGCCATATTGTCTTCCACTCTGGTCTTGTCTGGTTGTGGAGCGATGAGTACAGCAATCAAGAAACGTAATCTTGAAGTGAAAACCCAGATGAGTGAAACCATCTGGCTTAAACCGTCCTCGCAGAAAACCGTATATCTTCAGATAAAGAATACCTCCGACAAAGACATGTCCGGTCTGCAGGCGAAAGTGACTAAGGCGCTTCAGGATAAAGGGTATACTGTGACATCCGCGCCGGACAGCGCGTATTACTGGATACAGGCCAATGTCCTCAAAGCCGATAAAATGGATCTGCGCACAGCCCAGGGATTCCTGAGTCAGGGGTATCAGGGGGCAGCAATGGGAGCTGCGTTAGGGGCAGGTATTACGGCCTATAACTCCAACTCTGCGGGGGCGACATTAGGTGTGGGTCTTGCTGCCGGTCTCGTGGGTATGGCCGCTGATGCGATGGTTGAAGATATTAACTACACCATGGTCACAGATATTCAGATTTCTGAAAAAACGAATGCCACTGTCCAGACCGATAATGTAGCTGCGCTGAAACAAGGAACATCCGGATATAAGGTTCAGACCAGTACGCAGACAGGCAATCAGCATAAATACCAGACGCGTATTGTCTCTTCCGCTAATAAAGTTAATCTCAAATTTGAAGAAGCCAAACCCGTTCTTGAAGATCAACTGGCGAAATCAGTTGCTAATATCCTGTAAGACTTTCCGGGTGGCCAGTGGCCACCCGTATTAAAACGTTTCCCTGTTATTTTATTCTCTGACGCAATCAGAATTAACGCGTTCTGTTCGTGAAGATTTCTTTCTGAAGTATCTTCACTAAGTATTATTCTCCGGAAAATATTATGAGCCTGAATCCTCGCGATTTAACGCAGGGCGGTCAGGTCGCTTTTATGCGCCTGAAAATGTTCCTGCAAATAAATAATCTGATTTCTTATTACGTTATCATGGACGCGAGCGAATTTGGTATTGCCGTTCTGCTGATGCGAATAAGCATCCAGAATCTGACCAACGGTATTATTTACTGGTTTGTCCGGATGATTTCACCTTTTACGGAAAAAATGGTGAGTCAGTCTGTCTATACCATCCGTTATTACGAACATAAGCTGCAGTACAGTGCACGTCAGATACTGAATGATGATTACACCGTATATTGCGGTCAGTTGCTGAAGCAGGAGCTGATTATTGCTGGTTGCGCCGCGCTGCTGGTCGCCTTTGTGGCCACATTCGCCGTGTACTGGTATATCGGGCGCACCGGTCGCCAGCAGAGTGAGGATGAAATCATCGGGGGCCGCGCTCTCAGTGAGTCACCAAAAGACGTTGCCCGGATGATGAAAAAACGTGGGGAAGCATCCGATATCCGCATCGATGACCTGCCGCTGAAGCTGGATTCTGAGATACAGAATATGTCCATGCACGGTACTGTATCGACCGGTAAGTCCACTCTGATGCGCAAGATTATGAAGCAACTGCGCGACAGGGGGGACCTGGTCATTATCTACGACAAGGGCTGTACGTTCATTGAGGATTTCTACGATGAATCCCGGGATAAAGTGCTTAATGCGCTGGATGCCCGTTGCCCCAACTGGGATTTGTGGGAAGAGTGCCGTACGATTTCCGAACTGGAGAATGCCAGTGCAACCTTGATCCCGGCCAGCAGTGGTGAAGATCCGTTCTGGCAGGGCAGTGCGCGTACCATCTTTGCGGAAGGCGCAGAACGCATGCGCAGGGATGAAGACCGCAGCTACAATAAATTCCTGCGCACTCTGCTGGCAATTCAGCTTGATCAACTGAGAACGTTTCTTGCCGGCACGCCCGCTTCCACCCTGGTTGACGGTAAGATTGAGAAGACCGCCATTTCCATCCGCAGCGTGCTGACTAACTACGTCAAAGCGATGCGTTATCTGCAGGGTATCGACAGGCCAGGACGCGAAAAGTTTACCATCCGGGAATGGATGAAGGGCCAGGCCGATAAATCGAAAAATGGCTGGCTCTTTATTACCTCCGACGAACAGAACCATGAGTCTCTTAAGCCATTGATTTCACTGTGGCTAAGTATTGCAGCCACCAGTCTGCTGGCGATGGGGCCGAACCGCCAGCGACGTGTCTGGTTTTTTTATGACGAACTGGCTTCTTTGCACAAATTACCGACTCTGCCACGAATTATTTCGGAGGCGCGTAAGTTTGGCGGCTGTTTTGTCCTGGGCTTCCAGAGCTTCGCACAGCTGGAAGAAATTTACGGCCCGAAAGCGGCGGCGGCGCTGTTTGACCTGCTGAATACCAAATTCTTCTTCCGCTCCCCGAGCGCCCAGATTGCGAAGTTTGTGGAGGAAGATATCGGTGAAACCTGGCGAAAAAAATTCAGTGAACAGACCAGCTTTGGTCATGAACAGGTGCGTGACGGGATTTCTTTTGGCAAGGAAGAAGAACGCGTCAGTATTGTCAGCTACTCCGATGTGCAGTCCCTGAACGACCTGCAGTGTTTTGTCACCCTGCCGGGAAGTTATCCGGTGGTGAAACTGACAATGAAGTATGAGGCGATGCCCAAAGTGGCTGACTCGCTGTTGTTGCGTGATGTACAGACCAGTCTGGATCAGATGCTTGAAGATGAAATTACCCGTCGCACTGAAGAAGAGAGGCATAAGTTTGCCGGCCTGTTCGAAGGGGCGTCGTTAATTCAGGCTGTTCCGGAGAGTAATCTGTCGAATACGCCCCCTCCTTCTGCCGGCCGGGTGGCTGCTGTTCTTGCGGAAACGAACACACCTCCTGAGACGCGCACATTACAGACAGAAAACGCTGCCGGCGATGCAGATACCAAAAACACGGGATCCACTGCTGTTGCAGCGGAAGGTGGCTCCACCTCCACCGGAGGAACTGAGCGGGATATTGAACAGGATTTACCTAAGGACGTTCCTCCGGGTCTGAACAGCGATGGTGAGGTGGTGGATTCCGAAGCATATGAGGACTGGGTTCAGGCTTCACATCAGACCCGCGATATGACCCGCAGGGAAGAGGTCAACATCAATCATGCGACAGATAAAGCGCGTGATTTTGATGACGACAGGGAGGTGTTCTGATGCTCTCCATTTCTTCCATTAAAGGTGATGCGGGCTACTACAGTCATGAAGACAACTACTACGCCAGCGGTTCACTGGACTCCCGCTGGATGGGGGAGGGTGCGGAGAAACTGGGACTGAAGGGGGAAGTCGCCAGCGCCGATATGGATGCTGTGCGTCAGGGTAAACTTCCGGACGGTTCAGATCTCTCCCGTATGGTAAATGGTGTGAATAAGCACCGCAGCGGCTACGACCTGACGTTTTCTGCCCCCAAAAGTGTCTCCGTCATGGCGCTGGTCGGGGAAGACCGACGCTTTATTGAGGCGCATAACCGGGCTGTAGCGGTGGTGATGCAGGAGGTTGAGAAGCTGGTCAGCGCGCGCATTACAGAAGAGGGGAAAACGGAAACAGTACTGACCGGCAACATGGTGGCCGCACTCTATAACCATGATACGTCCCGTGACCTCGATCCGCAGTTGCATACCCACGCTCTGGTCTTTAACGCCACGTTTGCCGGTGAAAAATGGCGGTCGCTGGCCAGTGATACGCGCATGAAAACGGGTTTCTCCGAGAATCTGTATGCCACCAAGATAGCGCTGGGAAACCTGTATCGTTCTGCTTTACGTGAAGACGTTGAGTCGATGGGATTTGAAACTGTTGCGGCCGGAAAGAATGGTCTGTGGGAGCTGAAGGATGTCCCTGTCGATGTTTTTTCCTCACGTAGTCAGACTATCCGGGAGGCCGCCGGCCCGGACGCGTCTGCCAAATCCCGCGACGTTGCCGCGCTCGATACCCGTCAGGCCAAAGCCTGGGCCGACCCGGAGCTGCTGAAAGCTGACTGGCGCCGGCGGCTGGCCGATGAAAAATTTGATATCGATGGCTACATCAGACAGGCGCAGGCGCGCGTGGAGGTTCCTGGTGCTGTTGCAGGTGGACATAGCGGTATACATGCACCGGACCTGTCGGGAGGCGCGTCTTCCGGCGAGATTGCTGACGAGCAGGTGCGGAAAGCTGTCAGCGACACGATTTCGGCGTTGTCGGAGAAAAAGGTCCAGTTCACCTGGTCGGAGATGCTGGCCGGTACGGTCAACCGTCTGCCTTCCGCACCCGGTCTGTTTGAGCAGGCCCGGGCCGGCATCGATGCCGCGATTGAAGGGCAGCGTCTTATCCCTCTGGACCGTGAGAAGGGGATATTCACCTCTGATATCCACCTGCTGAATGAACTCAGCGTCCATCAGCTGGCGCGCACGGCCATTCAGGAACAGACCGTGCTGCTCTTTCCTGAACGGGCACAGGAACGCGATATACCGGCAGGTGATGCTGTCTCTGTTCTGACGCAGGACAAAAGCCCGGTGGCCATTCTCAGTGGTCGCGGAGGCGCGCAGGCCCTGCGTGAGCGCACGGAAGACGTGGCCATGATGGCCCGTTCACAGGGCCGTGAGGTGATGGTGATTGCAGCCGACGGTCGCAGTGGCCAGTTTATGTCAGAAAGTCCGCATCTGGCAGGCCATGTGATGCTGCGCTCGCAGATGAACGCTGACACCGTATTGCCGGTGCAGGGAACGGTCATCGTTGACCGCGCGGAGCGGCTGTCGCTGAAAGAGACGGTGCTGCTGCAGGAAAAGGCGCTCAGCGCCGGGGCGCAGCTGATTTTTATGGATACGGAGAACCGGCAGGGAACGGGGAATGCCCTGTCTGTGCTGAAAGAAGCCGGTATTCCG
>ERZ773204.929-NODE-929-length-24151-cov-4.140729_pt1 | contig 24151 bp, 22 predicted proteins | sample MGYA00581007_ERZ773204 | MGnify/ENA primary metagenome ERZ773204 (study PRJEB29015, sample SAMEA2737757) | human gut metagenome | biome: human gut; feature: human-associated habitat; material: faeces | place: China | collected 2012 ... | reverse complement strand
TGTAATACCTACCGTTTTTGCCGACCCTAATTGATTCAAATCCAAATCGTCAAGTGTCTGAATATAGTACGTATTGTTACATGCTTTATCACATATTTCAAATAATTTCTGGGTATTAGAACTATGCTTATCACCGATAACTATCATAGCATCTACGCCCTCTGCAATGCTTCTCGCCTCGGTCTGACGCTCGGTAGTCGCATTACAAATCGTATTTAAAACACTTATATCATAACGCTTTTTAGAAATAATTTCAACTAATTCTTCAAATTTCTTGTAATTAAATGTCGTTTGTGATACAATGCACACCTTCCTAGACCTATCAGGCTCAAAATTGTTCACATCTTCCATCGTTTGGATAACCGTAACCGGAGAAGTTGACCACCCTTTAATCCCTTCAACTTCGGGGTGTTCATTATTTCCGATAATCACAATCTGGCTGCCCGCTTCGCTCTCCCTTTTTACAATATTATGAATTTTCTTAACAAAAGGGCATGTTGCATCTACGCACGCAATATTTTTCTCTGCCAGTTTATCATAAATTCTTTTCGGCACGCCATGAGAGCGTATGATAACTACGCCATTCTCCAGGTTTTCCAGTTCTTCTTCCGTCTGAATCACCTTCACTCCTCTTTTTTGCATATCTTTTACAACTTCATCATTGTGAATAATCGGTCCGTAAGTGTAAATCTGTTTGCCTTTTTCTTTTTCAACCTGATCATACACCGTTTCCACGGCTCTTTTTACTCCAAAGCAAAATCCGGCCGTCTTTGCCACTTTTATTTCCATTTTCTCACCTTTATTTACAATATTTTAATATTTCTGCAACGACTTCATCTATGGACATTTCAGAAGAATCAATATAAACCGCATCTTCCGCCTGCTTTAGCGGCGCCACATCTCTGTTCATATCTCTGTAGTCTCTGTCTTCAATATCTTTGGCTATCTCTTCCAACACACACGGAACACCCTTTTCCTGCAGTTCTAAAAATCTTCTTTTTGCTCTTGTCTCCACACTTGCCGTCAGGTAGATTTTCGTCTCCGCCTGTGGAAGCACATTCGTTCCAATGTCTCTTCCGTCCATAACAACATTTTCTTTGGCAGCCAAGTCTCTCTGTAATTCCAATAATTGGAGTCTGACTTCTTTTATTGCAGAACTGACAGACGCCATTTTACCTACTTCTTCTTCCCGAAGTTTTGCCGTAATGTTCTCTCCATTTAAGTATACCTGCTGCACTCCGTCTTCATATCCCAATGTCACAACAGCCTGTCTGCACATCTTTCCTATCTGTTCCGTTTCATCGGCGGACACTCCGTTTTCTAAAAAATAAACCGCCATTCCTCTATACAATGCACCCGTATCTACATAAATATACCCTAATTTTTTTGCCACTTTTTTTGCTATTGTACTTTTTCCCGCTCCCGCAGGACCATCGATTGCTATATTATATCCCATTCTCCTTCTCCCTTCTTACCAAATACTGCTTCCGGCCATATATGCCGTAGACCATGCTATCTGCAGGTTAAACCCGCCCGTCAGGGCATCTAAATCCAGCACTTCTCCTACAAAGTACAGATTTGGAACCAGTTTTGATTCCATCGTTGCCGGATTTACTTCTTTCGTTTTCACGCCGCCCTGCGTAATGATGGCCTCCCTAAAAGACCTTGTCCCGTTAATTGTCAGCGTAAAATGCTTAATCAGACGAACAAACTCCATGCGTTCTTCTTTTGAAACTTCATTTACTTTCTTTTCCGCATCTATTCCGCTTAACATAACCATAACCGGTATTAACTTTGCCGGAAACAACTTAGTGATTGCATTTCTAAACTGCTTATTTTTATTCTCTTCAAAATCTCTTAACACTCTTTGATTTAACTGTTCTTCGGATAACGCAGGCTTTAGATCTATCACCAATTTCATCTCTCTGTCCTGCAGTTTTTTCGTAATATAACTGCTGGCACTGAGCATCAAAGGGCCGCTCACTCCATAATGGGTGAACAGCATTTCTCCAAAATCACTGTAAATTTCTTTTTTCCCGTCATAGATTGTCGCTTCCACATTTCTAAGAGAAAGTCCCTGCAGTTCTCCCACGAAATCTTCCTTAATCTCTAGGGGAACTAACGCCGGATATACTTCCGTAACCGTATGTCCCACACTCTCCGCCATACGATAACCGTCTCCCGTGGAACCTGTAGGCTGATACGAGCAGCCTCCCGTAGCCACAATGCATGCGTCCGCTGTTACTTTTTCACCGTTTGATAAAACAATCTCCCGAAATCCTTCTTCGTTTCCTTCGACAGATTTCACCTTCGTATTCAGATGAACTTTTACGCCCAGTTTTTTCATTTCTCTCTCCAAACCATTGATAACGTCCGAAGAATGATCTGACACCGGAAACACTCTGTTGCCACGCTCTATCTTTGTTTTCACTCCAATTTCTTCAAAAAACGAAATTACATCTTCATTTGTATATCCGTAAAAACTGCTATATAAAAATTTAGGATTTGATACCACTGACTGAAACAGTGTTTCCATATCCCCTGCATTCGTAATATTGCAGCGGCCTTTTCCCGTAATAAAAAGTTTCTTGCCCGTCTTTTCATTTTTTTCAAACAGATGTACTTCGTTTCCGTTTCGCGCCGCAAAAACAGAAGCAAACATTCCTGCTGCCCCTCCGCCTATCACAACTACTTTACTCATCTATTTTTCTCCATCTCTTTCTACTTTTTTCAGTGACATCTTGTCATTTACCGGATTTAGTTCATCGCTGCTATATACCTGATATTCGTCCCATATTTTTTCCAACGTTCCCAACGTATCAATCACTTCCGTCTGCTTTTTCATACATAGGGCAACTACAAGCGCATTTACCACACTCAATGGCGCAACCAGCGAATCAACAATAGATGCCATGTCACTTCTCGCTATAAGGTTACATGATGAATACAAATTCATCGGCGAATGTACGCTGTCCGTGAGTGTAATTACTTTCGCCTTACGGTTACTTGCAAATTCCAAAGCCTTTAACGTCCGCATTGAATAACGAGGAAAACTGATTCCGATGATTACATCTTCTTCATTAATACGAATTAACTGCTCGAAAATTTCACTTGCACTGTTTGTATTGACCAGCGTTACATTGTCAAAAATCAAATTCAGATAAAACCCAAGAAAACTTGCCAAAGGCGCACAACTTCTGATTCCTACTATATATATGCGTTTCGCATTGAGCATCGTATCTACCGCCAAATCAAAGGCGCCCTGCTCTATGCCTGCCAAAGTCAGTTTTATTTTTTCTATATCGGATTGCAGTACGGTTTCTAATATCTCTGACTGGGCAATTCTCCCATAAGCCACTTCCATACGCTGTATGGAATTCAGTTTGTTTCTTACCAGTTCCTCCAACGCCTTTTGAAAACCGGGATATCCGTCGTATCCCAATTGGGTGGCAAAACGGACAACAGTAGACTCACTTACCCCCACCGTTTTCCCGAGTTTTGCAGCAGTCAAAAACACTGCCTTGTCATAGTTTTCAGCAATGTATTCCGCCAACAGTTTCTGTCCTTTACTCAATCTTGCATATTTCTCGTTTATTTTACTTAACAGTTCATTCGTATTATTGCTGTTCATTCTCGGCCTCCGTATCCCTTCTCTTTTTCCTAAAAACTTATTATACACAACTAAAGAAATAAAGAAAAGTCTTTTCTTCCGTTTTTCTTTCATAACGCAAAAGAGTTAGCAAATGCTAACTCTTTTAACTTTATTATACCGGATAACTTCCGTTTTCAGTGTCCGCAACTTTCTGGTCCACTTTTGTCTGCTGCGCTTCTCTATATTTGAAGAAGTCTGTCGCAACCTGAGGGAATAACGCATAAGATAATACGTCCTCATCTTGCTGTGACCATTGTTTCATCTCATCTTTTAATGTATCCAATTCATCAGGAATCAAATCAGCCGGACGACATGTAATCACTTCCGCATCTCCGATACATTTCTTCTGTACTTCTTTATTGAATGGTTTTACTGTAGCACCATATTTTCCGCATAAAACATCTTTTGTTTCTTTTGTTGCCATTTTGTAACGTTCACCCATAAGCACATTAAATACTGCCTGTGTTCCAACAATCTGTGAAGATGGTGTTACAAGTGGCGGCTCACCTAAGTCTTTACGTACTCTAGGCACTTCTTCAAGCACTTCATAGAATTTATCTTCCGCTCCCTGTTCTTTCAACTGTGAAGTCAGGTTAGAAAGCATTCCTCCCGGCACCTGATATAATAATGTTTTAATGTTTACTCCCAAGTTTTTCGGATTCAACAATCCTGATTCCAATGCCTCATCACGAATCGGACGGAAATAATCTGCAATTTCTGCAAGAAGATTCTGGTCTAAACCTGTGTCATACGGTGTTCCTTTAAATGTTTCTACCATTACTTCTGTCGCCGGCTGTGATGTTCCCATGGCAAATGGTGACATAGCCGTATCAATCACGTCAACTCCTGCCTCAACTGCTTTTAAATAAGTCATTGATGCAACACCTGATGTGTAATGTGTATGCAACTGAATCGGAAGTGAAGTAGCCTCTTTCATCGCTGTAATCAACTCTGTCGCTTTGTATGGAACTAATAGACCTGCCATATCTTTAATACAGATAGAAGTAGCCCCCATGTCTTCGATTTTCTTTGCAATATCCATCCAGTATTCCAATGTATAAGCATCACCAAGTGTATACGATAAGGCAACCTGTGCATCTGCTTTTTCTTTTACAGCAGCTTTTACTGCCGTTTTTAAGTTACGGATATCATTTAAACAGTCAAAAATACGGATAATGTCAATACCGTTTGCAACTGATTTCTGCACAAAATATTCCACTACATCGTCTGCATATGGACGGTATCCTAAAATATTCTGTCCACGGAATAACATCTGTAATTTTGTATTTTTAAATCCGTCACGGAATTTACGAAGTCTTTCCCACGGATCTTCTTTTAAGAAACGAAGAGATGCGTCAAATGTCGCTCCACCCCAGCACTCTACTGAATGATAACCAACTTTGTCCATTTTATCTACGATTGGAAGCATCTGTTCTGTAGTCATTCTTGTTGCAATTAAAGACTGATGTGCGTCTCGTAAAATTGTCTCTGTAATTTTAATTGGTTTTTTTTCGATTTCCATTCTAATTTCCTCCATCTTTATTTAACACCAAAAATCGCCATAAATGTTCCGGCTGCAACAGCAGTACCGATAACTCCCGCAACGTTTGGTCCCATTGCATGCATCAATAAGAAGTTTGTAGGATCTGCCTCCGCACCGACTTTCTGCGAAACTCTGGCCGCCATAGGCACTGCCGATACACCCGCTGAACCGATCAGAGGATTTACTTTTCCGCCGGTCACCTTACACATCAATTTACCGAACAGCACACCTGCCGCCGTACCAAACGCAAACGCTACTAATCCTAAAGCTACAATTTTGAGTGTGTCCATATTCAAAAATGCTTCCGCACTTGTCGTTGCCCCTACAGATGTTCCAAGAAGAATAACAACGATATACATAAGTGCATTTGATGCCGTTTCCGTCAACTGTCTTACCACACCGCATTCTTTAAACAAGTTACCTAACATAAGCATACCAACAAGTGGCGCTGTTGTAGGAAGAATTAAAGATACGACAATTGTAATAATGATTGGGAAGAGGATTTTTTCCAACTGAGAAACCGGTCTCAACTGTTCCATTTTGATTTTACGTTCTTCTTCCGTTGTCAATAATTTCATAATTGGCGGCTGAATAATAGGAACTAATGACATATAAGAATATGCCGCAACCGCAATTGGTCCTAAAATAGCAGTCTGCTGTAATTTACCTGCAAGGAAAATAGATGTCGGTCCGTCTGCCCCACCGATAATGGAAATAGCAGCCGCAGCCTTGTCTGAAAATCCCATCGCCATAGCGCCTAAGTATGCTGCAAAAATACCAAATTGTGCAGCTGCTCCCAAAAGGAAACTTTTCGGGTTTGCAATCAGAGGACCAAAGTCTGTCATTGCACCTACACCCATAAAAATCAATGATGGAAGAATTGCCCACTCATCTAATAAATAGAAGTAATGCAGCAATCCGCCGACTCCGTTTGAAGACTCTTCAATCGACAACATAATGTCCGGATAAATATTTACCAATAACATACCAAAAGCAATCGGAACTAACAAAAGCGGTTCAAATCCTTTTCTAATTGCTAAATATAGGAACCCGCAGGCAACAGCAATCATAACATAGTTTCCCCATGTTAAGTTAAAAAACGCCGTCTGGTCCATGAGGTTTCCTAATGTACTTGTAATGTATTCCATTTTTTAACCTCCCACTTTACGTTAAATTTGGGAATTTACAATTATTTTTCATATTTGTAATTCCTAGTTCAATGTAGCCATTACTGCTCCTGCTTCTACTGCATCACCAACTGCTACATCAATACTAGCAACTGTTCCGTCTTCAGGTGCTACTACCGGAATTTCCATCTTCATTGCTTCAATAACGATTACTGTATCTCCTCTTGAAACTTTCTGTCCTACACTTGCTTCAATTTTGAATACCTTACCTGCTGCCCCTGCTTTTACTTCAATGTTTCCTGCTGCCGATGCCTGTTTCTGTACAGGCGCTGCCGGTGCGGCTGCTCTCTGTACAGGTGCTGCTCCTCCAACTTTTTCTTCTACCGTTACGTCATATACGTTTCCGTTTACTGTGATTGTATAATTTTTCATTATGATTTCCTCCTAAATTCATTCTAATTCCAATTATTTGACGTTCTTCGTTTGATTGAACGAACAACAAAGTCATCTGATGATGTTCCTGTTTCTGCTGCGATTGCCGCTGTGATAACCGCCACCAATTCCAAATCGTCCATAGCCGGAGTTTCGTTTTGCTCCACTACTACAGGTTTCTTTTCTACTGTTTCCTTTTGTTCTTCTTTCTTTCCAAATTTTCCTATAATAGAAGGAATATATTTTAATAAAGAAATAATAAACGCAAGGAAAATTAATACAACAAATACCGTTCCCATACCCAATACAGTATTCATTCCCGCTTTTTCAAGAATTTCCGCTGTTGTGTATTTCGCAGAAACGTCCATAGATTCCATATTCAACTTATCGTCAAATTTGAATTCAATAGTCGCTTTTCTGTCTTCGTATGTTGCTTCCGTACTTAAAGTAACTTCCTTTGTTCCCGCTTCAATTTCATATTTGCCGTGCTTTTTGTATTCTCCACACTCGTCAATGGCCGCCTGCCATGAATGAATCATGGAAACAAACTCTTCCTTCTGCATAGGAAGTCCCGACTGCAGTAACATCATATTTACCTGTAATTCCGAGCCGTCCTCGTACTGTGCAAACGTTTCATCGTCCATATCTGAAAAACTTTGAATAATGATTTCCGCGTTCTGCTCCAGTAATTCCTTATCATACTCTATCGTTTTCTTCTCACTCCCACAGCCGACAAAACTGAATGTAAGCACAAAAACGCATAGTAATAAACTAATTCTTTTTTTCACTTTGTCTCACCTCACTAAACCGTTCCGTGTTTTTTTGATGGACGTTCTTCCCTCTTTGTAAATAACATTTCAAACGCTCCAATCACATACTTTCTTGTATCTGCCGGGCTGATGATTGTATCTACGTAACCTCTTCTTGCTGCCGAAAGCGGACTGGACTGTAATTCTTTATATTTCTTCGCTTCCGCCTGAATTGTATCCGCATCTGCATCTGCATACATAATTTTTGCTGCCAATTCAGCATTCATCATACCGATCTCCGCCGTAGGCCATGCGTATACCATGTCTGCACCGATTGATTTACTGTTCATCGCCACATAAGCGCTTCCGTATGCTTTTCCTACAATTACATTTACTTTTGGAACTGTTGCATCTGCAAAAGCATATGTGAGTTTCGCAACTTCTCTCGCAATATTCTTTTCCGAACATTTTGTTGCTTCAAATCCTGTTACATTTGTTAAAGTAAGAACAGGAATATTAAACGCATCACAGAAATCCACAAATTCTTTTGCTTTTCTACAACCTTTTACAGTTAAATCAGTTGCATATTCTTCCTGAAGATTTCCTTCTTCGTCAAAACGTTTTGAACAGTTTGCAACTGCCCCCACAGTCATTCCATTTAAACGGATAAATCCTGTTACCATCTCTTTTGCATATTCTTTCTTTGTCTCAAAGAATACATAATTATCTGAAAGCATTGCCAAAGTCATTCTCGCATCGCCACAGGCATTCTCAATACCTTCACAGACTCTGTTTAAGTCATCTGTGCATTCATCATATGACTGATCGTCTTCATTATTAGCCGGAAGAATTGTCACAAGAGAACGAATCTGGTTTAAAATCTCTTCTTCTGTTCCAATATCATCAATCAAGCCTGTTTCTTCGCTTTGGAATTTTGCTGATGCCGTATCACATTTTTCTACTGAATTTCCCGATATTGCATTTGGTGAATTTACAAATAATTTTCCTTGTTTTTCTTCCATAAAAGTAAAATCAGTGAGAGCAGGAACCATCGCAAGTCCCCCGCCGCAAGTACCGAATATGGCAGTAATCTGTGGAATCACTCCCGAAGCCATTGTCTGTTTTAAATACAAACTTCCAAAACCGTGAAGTGCATCTGTCGCTTCCTGAAGTCTTAATCCCGCACAATCAATCAATGCGATAACGGGTGCTCCCATCTTCATTGCCATATCATAAATAGCCGCGATTTTTTTTGCATGCATTTCTCCGATAGCACCGTTCAGTACAGTAGCGTCCTGACTGTATACATATACAAGATTGCCGTCGATTACTCCATATCCGGTGATAACACCGTCTGCCCGAGTCTCTTTTGTCTGCATATTGAAATCTGTTGTTCTTGCTGTGACAGCACCGCCGATTTCAACGAAACTTCCCGAATCAAGTAAAGCGGCAATTCTCATACTTGCCGGGTTTGCTGTTGTGTTGCTCATGTTTAAGCCCTCCATTTTCTTTAAATTTCTATTAAATTTCTGAAAAATTCAACCAAATTCTCTGCCGATTATATTATATAATACACTATTCTAAATAGCAATGGTTTTTATAAAAGATTTGACATTTTTTTCACATACTTTTTATTTCATTTTTCCGCTCTTTTGACTATTAAATTTTTCTTAAGTTTTTCTAAAAAAAGAAAATAATTCTATTTGCACACCACTGCTTTTTATGATATAATCAGTTTTACGGGATAAATGATTACATCAGTAAATTCCTAACATTTTGTCTCTATCCCATATCGGACAAATGTTTGTCCATACAGGCAAAACGTTAGAAACGTGTACATTGAAAACAGTATACCGCTTTAAGTTATGTAAGTCTGGAGCCTTACATACCACGAAGAAATTTTGTTTTCATATTTGCACGACAATTCTGGTGGCAATCTCTTTATTAACTAAAGAGAAGACAAATTTTATTATTTATTGGAGGTTTAAACTTATGGGCGCAACAGCAAAAAAAGGAAAATATCCTATTGGATATTGGATTTGTTGTATTACTTACACATTTGAACGTTTCGCTTTCTACGGTTCAAAACCACTTTTAGCACTTTTCCTTGCAACTTCAGTTGCAGAAGGTGGTATTGGACTTAGCGAAGTTGATGCCGCTCCTATCGCAGCAGCATTAACATCATTTACTTACATCACACCAATCGTAGGTGGTTGGATTTGTGACCGTTTCTTAGGTGCCAGATACGCAGTAACACTTGGTTGTATTTTAATGGGTATCGGATATTTACTTGGTTGGCAGTCACACAGTGTCGGAATGGTTTGGGCTATGATCGTTGTAGTTGCTATCGGTACAGCATTCTTCAAAGGTAACCTTGCCGCTATCATCGGACGTTTGTTTGACGATGAGAAACTTCTTGACACTGCTTTCTCAATCCAGTATTCATTCGTTAATATTGGTGCTTTCTTTGGTTCAATGATTGGTGCGGCATTATACATGTCAACATTCAAAGAAGGCGATGTATTAGGATTCAGACAGGTATTCCTTCTTTGTGCAATCATTATCTTCATTGGTGGTGCTATCTTTACAGCATGCTATGGATTGTTACAGGGACAGGGTAAATTACCTTTCAAATATCTTACAGATACACAGGGAAATGTTATCGGTCAGGAAAAACACGAAAAGAAAGAAAAATCTACTGCTCCACTTACAACATTACAGAAGAAAAATGTATTGGCTATTCTTTTAGTTTCATTATTCTCAGTTGTATTCTGGTTGGCATACTATCAGCAGGACATTTTCCTTACATTCTATATTCGTGATAATGTAATGCGTACAGTTGGTGGATTTGAACTTTCACCTGCTCATTTAACAACAACATGGAACGGTTTATTATGTATCTTCATGAGTTTGGCTGCTGCTAAACTTTGGGAAAGACTTGCAAACAGACCAAAGGGTGACTTATCTATGTTCCAGAAAGTTACTTTATCATTCGTATTCTTAGGATTATCTTACGGAGCATTAGCACTTATGGACATCGTAAGAGGTGCTGGTAAAGCACACTTCTTATGGATTTGTCTGTTCGGTGTATTAATTACTTGTGGTGAAATTTGTTTCTCTCCACTTGGAAACTCATTCGTAAGTAAATTCGCTCCGAAAAAATACTTATCATTATTAATGGGTATTTGGACAATGGCTTCTTTCGTTGCTTCAACAATCAATGGTGAAATCATGAAACTTGTTGAAAAAATGGGTGACTTTAATATCATGTTAGCATTCATGATCATTTCATTCGTTTGTGCAATCGTTATGTTCTTCTTAATCAAACCATTAAACGGTTTAACATCAGAAGGCGAAGAATAAGAATTAACTTTACTTAAAGCTCCATAAAAAAACAGTCTGAAATCAGGCTGTTTTTTTATATGAAAATATTGATTCTATTTTTTTCTGTGATAAAATATTAGTATAGTTTAAATTATATGAATAGGAGGTTATTTCAACATGAAAGTAACAGAAAGAATTGCAAACCTTCGTTCACTAATGACAGAAAAAGGAATTGACGCTTACGTTGTTCCAACTGCTGATTTTCATCAAAGTGAATATGTAGGAGAACATTTCAAAGCAAGAAAATTTATTACAGGATTTAGCGGCTCTTACGGAACTGCTGTCATTTTAAAAGATGATGCAGGACTTTGGACTGATGGAAGATATTTCTTTCAGGCAACAAATGAATTGGAAGGAACCGGCGTCCGCTTAATGAAAATGTTTGTCGGTGACACTCCTTCCGTAACTGAATTTCTTGCAGCAAACATTAAAGAAGGGGGAAAAGTAGGATTCGACGGCCGTGTATTATCCATGGGCGAAGGACAGGAATACGAGGAAGCCCTTTCACCAAAAAACATTTCCATTGACTATTCAGAAGATTTAATCGACGCAGTCTGGACTGACAGACCTGCTCTTTCGGATAAACCTGCATTTTTCCTTGAAGAAAAATATTCAGGAGAAAGTACTGCTTCCAAATTAGAACGTGTACGTCAGGTTATGCGCGATCACGGTGCTACCGTTCACGCCATCGCCTCTCTTGACGATGTATGCTGGCTTTTGAATGTTCGTGGAGATGATATTGATTTCTTCCCACTTTTACTTTCTTATGCAGTAGTAAAAATGGACTGTGTCGACTTATATGTTGATGAAAATAAATTAAACGATGAAATCTTAGCCGAATTAGCAAAAAACAACGTACATATCCACCCATACAATGATATTTACGAAGATATCAAGACACTTTCGGCAGACGAAACCATTATGATCGATCCAATGAAAATGAACTATGCGCTCTATAAGAACATTCCTTGTAAGATTGTAGAGCACGCAAACCCTACTATTCTTTTTAAAGCGATGAAAAATCCTGTAGAATTGGAAAACATCAGACAGGCTCATATCAAAGACGGTGTTGCCATTACAAAATTCATGCATTGGGTAAAAACACGTTACGATAAAGAGACAATTACTGAATTAAGTTCCGCTGATAAGTTAACAGGTTTCCGCGCAGAACAGGAAGGTTATATTCGCGACAGTTTTGAACCGTTGTGTGCATTTAAAGACCATGCGGCAATGATGCACTATTCTCCTTCCCCTGAATCTGATGTCAAATTAGAAAGAGGCGCTTTCTTCTTAAATGATACAGGCGGAGGATATTTTGAAGGTTCTACAGATATCACAAGAACATTTGTACTTGGTTCTGTTGACGATGAAATGAAAAAATTTTTCACTGCAATTGTGCGTGCTATGATGAATTTGTCAAGAGCAAAATTCTTATATGGCTGCTACGGATACAATCTTGACATTCTCGCAAGAGGACCTATTTGGGATTTGGGATTGGATTTCCAGTGTGGTACAGGACACGGTGTAGGTTACCTCGGAAATATTCATGAAGCGCCTACAGGTTTCCGCTGGTATGTTGTTCCAAGCAAAAACGAACACCACCAGTTAGAAGAAGGTATGGTCATCACAGACGAACCGGGTATCTATGAAGACGGAAAATTCGGTATCCGTATCGAAAATGAATTTATCGTTAAGAAAGCAGAACAGAATAAATACGGACAGTTCATGGAATTTGAGACAATCACTTTCGCACCTATCGACCTTGACGGTATCGATACACAGTATATGACTAAATTTGAGATTGATTGGCTGAATAACTACCACGCACAAGTATATGAAAAAATTGCTCCTCATCTTACAGATGAAGAAAGAGAATGGTTAAAAGAATATACTCGTGCTATATAGGTTCTTCATATTTCCATTTTCTCAAAAAGGAAGGGCAGACACTCTGCTCTTCCTTTTATAATGTCATATATTTTTCTATCATCTGTCTCAGACACCAGTTCCATGTCATTTCTTCCACGCCATTCTCAGTTACCACCTCATATTCTCTGACAGGAATATCATTCAAATAATATGTGACGGTTCCAGCCCTCTCACCTTTTTCTATCGGAGCCTTCCATTCCTTTTTTATTTTTGTCTCCACCCTTACGCTTTCTTCATCGCTCATCAAAATTCTTTCGCTGATTTTTTTCTTTCCTTTCACACAAAATCTTAACTGCGCCTTTTCCGTAAAATCCTCATCTTGTGGAATTCCGTTTTCGACCGGTATTGTCTCAAAATAAATAGCAGGCTCAATATCTTTATATTGAAAAGAGTCCAAACCGTACTGCATCAATTTTTTTGTGTCCGACCATTTGTATGTTTTATTATTAGGCCAGCCACACCCTAATAGCGCCACCACAAATGTCCTGTCATTCCTTCTCAATGCGCCCACATAGCAATACCCCGCCTCTCCCGTAAACCCTGTCTTTCCGGAAATTGCTCCTTCCATCATTTCTAAAAATGCATTATGATTATGGCATATATAAGTTCGTGTTTTCTCCATATTGGTAAACTGATAACTTTTCTGCCCTGTAATCGCTAAAAATTCTTCCTTTTTTGGTGATTGTGTAATACAGTAACTCATTATCTTTGCCAGTTCTCCCGCTGTAGTGGAATGTTTTCCAGTATCGTCTTTTGCGTCCAGACCATTCGGAGTAATAAAATATGTATTGATGCAGCCAATTTCTTTCGCCTTTTCATTCATCATCTTTGCAAATTTTTCTACACTTCCTCCCACCTTTTCCGCTATCATCACTGCACTGTCGTTGTGTGATTCCAGCATAAGTGAATACAGCAGATCCCGCAGGCGAAAAGTTTCACCCTTTTCCACTCCCAAATGAACTTTCGGCTGCTTTGCGGCATTTTCTGATGCAACAACCTCCCCTTCCAGATCTCCTCTCTCCAGCGCGAGGATACAAGTCATAATTTTCGTTGTGCTCGCCATTGCTCTCCGTTGATCTCCATTTTTTTCAAATAAAATACGCCCACTGTCTGCGTCCATAAGAACTGCTGACTGGGCGTACAACTCTTTGGGCTTTTCAACCGCTTTTGCCGTTATACTAAAAAATATAGTTACAATTAAAACAATCCCTATTCTTTTTTTCAAAATCACACGCACCTTTTGTCAATCCGTCTATCCTACTATATGTGCGTTTTTTTCTTCTTATTCCTTTAGTTAAATATCCAATTTCAATTGTACTTCATCTTCCGCTTCCGCTTTAAAATCTTCCAGTTTTTCTGTATCAAAAACAGGGAGTTCATCTACAGACTGTACACTGAACCGCCTTAAAAATTCTTCTGTCGTCCCAAAAAGAAGTGGTTTACCGGGAGCGTCCATTCTCCCCACTTCTGTCACAAGGTTGTATTCGATCAGTTTATTCACTGCATGATCGGATTTTACTCCTCTTATCTTTTCAATTTCCAATCGGGTTACCGGCTGTTTGTAAGCTATAATCGAAAGGGTTTCCAGCAGTACGTCGGTAAGCACATGACGTTTTGGCTGTTTTGCAATCCGAATTAAATATTCATACATTTCCTGTTTTGTACATAGTTGAAATGCATTTTCCAATTCGATAATGCGTATTCCCCTATCCTCTTCCTCATATCGCATCATCATATTCTGTATAATTTTTCTTGTCGTTTCCTTATCATGTCCTATCGTATTTGCTATTTTATCCAACTCTACAGATTCACCCATCGTAAATAAAATTGCTTCAACAATAGCCTCTGTTTCTTTAATCTCCATGTATCGTCCTTCCTTTATCTGCATACAGTTGATGTAATCATAATTTCCGAAAAAGTATTTTCCTGTACAACCCGTATTTCTCCCGTTTTCATCATTTCAAGAACAGCTAAAAATGTGACAACAATATGTATCTTTGACTTCTGCCTTTCTAAAAGTTGACGAAAACTGAACGTTTTGTGCGCCTTCGCATACTGATGCAAGAATGAAATTTTCTCCGGCAATTCCACTTCTTCTTTCTCAATCCTCCCAAATTTACTTCTTATCGGATCAATCTTATCTTCCTGTCTCTTCAACACCTCATTATACACCGCCTTCAGCTTTGCCAGAGTCATTCCGTCTAAGAGGACATCTAAATCCACCGGCTCGGTATACTCTGAAACTTCTTTCGGAATGGAGGGGGCTCTGAACATAAGCCTTTCTCCTTCAATTTGGCGGTCACGAAGTTCATATGACATATATTTATACATTTTGTATTGCAGTAACTGCTCCACCAGTTCCTGTCTCGGATCTTCTTCCTCCCCTTCTTCGTTCACCTCTTTGGGCAGTAACATTTTACATTTAATATCCAGTAGGGTAGATGCCATCAGTAAAAATTCGCTCATTACGTTCAAATCTTTTGTTTCCATGTCCCGAATGTAATCCATATACTGGTTCGTAATTTCCACGATCGGAATATCATAAATATCAATTTTATTTTTTTCTATCAAATGAAGCAGTAAATCTAACGGTCCTTCAAACGCTTCTAATTTTACAGGTATTCCCATAATTTTTCCCTTTATCCTTTTCCTTTTACATGAAGTATAATAACTTCCGCTTCGTCAAACAGCCGTATGGGAATCGTATGCACTCCCAGCCCCTTGCTGACGACTATCTTCTTTTTCCCAACATCGTATATTCCACCTGAATATTTTGGAAACAGGCAGGCCTGCGGCGTAATTACACCTCTCTTAAAAGGGATACGCACCATTCCGCCGTGTAAATGTCCCGATAAAGTCAAATCCGCTCCCCATTTTGCATATGTTTCTGCATGAACCGGATTATGTGACAATAAAATTTCAAAGATATCTTCATCTGCTTTCCCTAAACGGCTTTCAATCTCATCTATTTTTAATTTTTCTTTCGTAAATTTACCATAGTATCTCAAAGGAATCTCAAGACCGCTTATTCTGATCTTGCTTCCCGCCCAGTCAAGTAAGACCGAATCATTTTCCAAAAGATGCACGCCTGCTTTTAGTAACTCTTTTTTATATTGAATATATTTCTCTCCATATGTGGCAGGCTTCTCTTTCATGCGCTGTTCATGATTTCCATTCGCACAGTAAACCGGAAATTCCGACGCCAAAGATGCCACAAATTTTTCTGCCGTTTCCGAAGATTTGTTTTTATCTCCGACAAGCAAATCCCCTGCTGAAAGTATTATATCCGGTTCTTCTCTCTCTATTGCTTTTAATAATTTCCCGTTGTCTTTTCCATAGGAATAATTGTGTAGATCACTGATAAAAGCAACCTTCTTTTCACCCATATTTTTCTTCAGTTTTCCCGAAACTATTTCATAATGAGTTACTTTAAATGTAGTAATTTCCCGAATAATTTCAATAAGTATAAGAAGAAAAATAATTCCCAGTACAATCAATAAATTCTTCAAATTTCTCTATCCTTTTCCTTTATCTTCCCATACTATTATATATTTTTTTCATGTTTTTTACAAGAAAAAGGTTTTCAGGACAGACCGTACCGCATACGGATAGTCTGCTTCTTTTATATCTTCCTTGGCTACAACGGATACATTTCCGATTTCTTTTTTGTTTAAATAATAAATTACTCTTCCCAGTTTCTCTCCCTTTTTTATCGGAGCAGAAATATTTTCTTTCATTTTTACCTTTTTCTTTATGTTCGACAGGTCTGAACCCGACGAGTCAATATATTTAAACTTCTTTTCCGCCTGTATATCAACCGCCTCTTCCTGACCTCTTTTCACCTGCACTTCCTTTATTTTTATAGGCGCTTCATCTTCATATTTTCTACACTTTCCAAATCCGTAATTCATCAGAGTTACAGCATCTTTCACTCTCTGCTTCGCATTAGGCGATGCCATCACTACGGCAATTAAGTTTACTTTATCTTTTTCTGCTGTTGCGGAAAGACAAAATTTCGCTTTCCCGGTTGAACCTGTTTTTAATCCGGTAGCATATGGATACTGTCGGATAAATTTATTTGTATTCGTCAACCCAAACTTAGACGTACCCTTTTTTGTCTCATGCGTAATATTCTCCTGCCATATTTTTGTATATTTATGTACTTCAGGATATTTTGTAATTAATTCTCTTGACATAAGCGCAATGTCCCTGGCCGTTGTCAGATGTCCGTCGGCGTCTAAACCGTTACAATTTACAAAATGGGTGTTTTTCATTCCTAACTTTTCCGCCCGCTCATTCATCTTTTTGACGAAAGTCTGCTCGTCGCCGCAAATATGCTCTGCCATCGCCACACATGAGGCGTATAAACATAGTAGACAGATTATGGATTACACATTTTACACGGAGAATATGACTGCTTCAGTAAATCATCTCTCTTTCCGCTAAAGGCCTCTTTATTTTTCTCTTTAATATCCTTTATCCCTTTACAATTTGGAAGATGAAATTTTTTCGTATTTGTATTTAAAATATACGAACCTTCTTTATTATTTTTTTCCTGTTCAGAAACTACTCTTTCATATTCCACTGCAACAGAATCCGTGTCTAAAAACACACCTGTATATTTTGACTCTCCAGTCTGATAGTTCATTTCAATCCCCGGCTGTACATTATAGAAAAATACGCAGTAAGATATACCCTTTCCTTTATCTTCAACCGAATACCCTTCCATAAGCAAACCTCTGCAAAGCATTTCTTTATCTACGAAAACAGGAGTTACCCTATACATAACATGGTTTCCCGTTTCTTTTATATAATCTGCCACCAGATTTTCGTACTCTAACATTTCTAAATTCATATATCTTGTTCCACTGACAAGATTTTTCTCATTATCATTTTCCGCTCCTAACTGCCAGCCAATACAATGCGCCCTGTTTAAAATAAATTTTCCCTGCACACAATCATATTTCACCGAATGCCACCCTGTCGGTTTCACATTTCCGATTTTCCCTCTTTTCTCCTGCTCTTTTGGCATTGTGTCTTTGCTAAGGCTGGCAATCGAAGTTGTACAACGCCCTAAAGAGTCCAACTCACCATAAGTTTCAAACGATTTATCCGTAATCTCTTCCTCTGTAAAATATGGGACATTTCCATTCACTTCCACATACGGTTCTCCGTTATATTCCGGAACAGACGCATAATCAAATGTTCCTCCCGATAAATTAACTTCGTTCTCTTTCTGATTTGTTGTCGCATTTGCGCCACCGCAGGCAACTATATTTACGGATAACATTAATACAAGTAATAAACTTTGTATTCTTTTCAACACAGTTTTCTTTTTCACTATCTTTTACTACCTTTCTTTATCCATATGGATTTGAAAAACGATAATAAATATCAATCATACCATCTTCATGTACTTCAATTTTATTTATCAATTCCAAAACCATCTCCCTTGTCAGTTCTGATACATCTATGTAATTTTTAAATGCCTCAACCCATTCATCATGCTGACTATCTAATTTGTCCTGCATCTTCATTTTTTCAAGTACATTTTCTTTTTGAAGTTGCAACTCCTTAATCTGTCTATCATACTCCCCAATATAATAAACATATTCTTCTTTCCCTATAAGTTCTTCCATAAAATTATTATACGTTTTTTTCTTATAATTTCCTATTTTTTCTATTTGATTTTCTAACTGTCTCTGTTGAAACTCATAATTTGTTCTACTAGACTCTATAACTTCAAACTTTTTAAGTTCATCAACATCTGCCTGTGATAATATTTTTCTTGCTTCCTCTTTTATTGAATTTAATACAAGTTCTTCTAAATCACAGTTTTTAATACTATGGCTATTGCAAAACTTTTTTCCATGCTGCTTATATGTCTTACAAATATATCCAATAAACTGATGGGTTCCCCTTCTTTCATATTTCCTGCTCATACTATGTTTACAATCTGCACAAAAAAGAATACCGGTAAACATTCCTTTTATTTCATTGCCGATAACACTCCTTGTTTTAATTTTCTGCATTTCCTGCACCCTATTAAAAATCTCCCTGCTTATAATAGCATCATGTGTATTCTCAACAATAATCCATTCCTCTTTGGGCATAGATACTTTCTTTTTATCTTTATACGAAAGTTTATTAGTTTTATTTTGAACTAAATCTCCCACATAAGTCTGATTATTTAAAATAGAATGAATCGTCTGATATGACCACACCCTTGTTGTTTTCAATGCTCTACTGTTTTTATAATTTTCTCCAAGTATCTGTTGTTTATATAAAGTCGGTATCAGCACACCCTCTTCTGATAATATTGAACCTATCTTTGCTTTTCCATAGCCGCTCAAATACAATTCAAATATCCTTATAACAACATCTGCAGCATACTCGTCTATAATTAAATGATTATGATTCTTCGGATCACGTTTATATCCATAAGGACATGATGAACCTAAAAACTGCCCATTTTTCATTTTAATTTTAAAGGCACTGCGAATGTTTTCCGACAAATCTTCACAATACCATTCATTTACCAAACCGTTTATCTGACGTGACTTTTTATTAGAGGCTATTGCCGTATCTACCCCATCTACCACACCTATGAACCGTATTCCTAAATTCAAAAAATCATGATGCAAATATTTTTCTATATGCTCCATATTTCTTGAAAAACGAGATTGCGTTTTAGCAATAATAATATCAAAAAGTCCTAGTTTCGCATCTTCAATCATTTGTTCAAAACTCGGTCTGTCGTCATATAAGCCACTCTCATCATCATCTGAATAAACTTTTACTATCTGAAAATTATTTTTCAAAGCATAATCTGTTAATAACAATCTCTGATTTTTAATACTTGCACTATCATCTCCTTCATTCACTTTATCTACATCTTCTTTGCTTAATCTAAGGTATAATACTACACGATTTCCCATTTAGCATTTGCTCCTTTTTCTTCATAAAATATTATACCCTTATGACATATACCATTCAAAAGTATACATCATAAGGGTTATATTTACCATCTCTATTTCTTATGGATTTTGATTACATTCTTCATACACTCCAAAAGAGTTTTTTCTCCATAAATCACTTTTACTTTTACATCTTTTCCATTTTTATCGTTCACTTTTATCCCCGCTTTTTTCTTTTAATATATGAAACAACTCCTCTTTCTTATAACATCAACACACAATTTTTCCTATCATCTCCTATTCCCAATGTAATCTCTTTAATTCTTTTTTCGCTTCTTGAATTTCCGTTATTCGTTCCAACAGCCCATAAAAATTCACATCACGATACACTTTTCTCAACATGGCATCTGTTCGCATTTTTCTCAGTATTTCCAGTGCATCACAATAAATTTTTTCTAACCGCTCATCACTGATTTTTTCTAAATAAGTAAATCTATCCTGCATTTTACTTTTTCTCAATAATCTTCCAGTTATCCTGTCTTTCTAAGACTAAATCATATTCAAACGTCTGAATCGTGTTTGTAAAAAGCGACTGGTAGGAAACGGTTAAATGTACTTCTACCTGATTTTCATGAATAGATATAATAACAAACTTATCAAGCATATTAAACTTATAACTATCCGTATGTATTTCCGGCATAACTCCTTCTTTTGCATAATACTTCAATTCCTTATCTGATAGCGTTGGATATACTGCAAAAAAATCTTCCAAGAACTCATTTACACTCTCTTCTAAATCGGCTTCAACATTTTCTGCTTCCATATCTTCTTTTACCGCAACATTTGATTTTTTCGGTAATTCAGTCAACGTTGGCAATTTTGTGACAAGCATATCTTCATTTTTATCCATATACACAACTGTCTCATAAGGTTGTTCCACTTTCTTTTCTCCGGAAGCACTAATCACTTTCTGCCCTACAATAAAAGTAACCTTGTACTCCTTATCTTTTATCTTTTCTACATTCCATATGTCCAACTTATACACTTCTGAGCGGTTAGTAACCTCTGCCGGAAACATTCCCTGCACACTATGAATAACTTCTTCGTCCGCATACTCCTCAAGTTTTTTTATTCGCAAATCCATACCTTCCTTAGTGTTTTCCCAAGAAAAATATTCTTTGACAAATCCTTTGACAAAATTTTCAATTCCATTCGTACTTATCAATTTTTCTTCCACTATTTCTCTCTCATGGACAGTATGCCTATCTATTGCCGTAAAATTTTTATAAACCGCAAAAACAAGGCTGATGCCTAACAAAATCCATAGAAAAATTACACGTTTGCTATGTAACCCTTCATGTTTTACTTTTTCTTTTTTTATACCTATTTTCATTTTCTCACTTCCTATTCTTCTACTCTTGTTCCAAAGAAAAACTTATACTCATCATTTTTTACAGTTACACAAAATATTTTTTCATCTACTCGCGGAATCACAAAAGAAAAAATCAGGCCTATTTTGTTTTTATCCGTCTCAACCTCTTCCAGCACAACTTCTCTCCGATATTCCTGAACTTTCAGCAGATATTCCGTCATTTTTTCAATTAATTCTTCCTGATTTATTTCTTTGGGAAGTTTTTCTTTTCCTGATGTAATTACAACCTTTCCCATATCCACATTCTCATATCCCGGATCATAACTTTCATTTACTAATGCTTTTTCCTCTTCAGTCGGCTCTTTCCCAGCAACACTTTCTTCCTTTTCTCTTTCAGGCAAAATATCTGTAAATGTAAGTTTTACATCTTCGTCCAACTTAAAAATCCCCTGTACTTTATATGCCCCGTCATTTATAAGACAATAGAACTTCCAACTGTCTTGGCTCAATTCTTCTATCACCTCATAAACTTCTATCTTTTTAGGTACAATTCCTTCTGTATACAACCAGTTTCCAATAAGTATCTTAAATTCTTCCTGTTCCTGTGGACTGAAGAAAAACAATCCGTCCATATTTTCAAACGAAACCTCGCCTTGAAACTCTTTCATTTTTTCGGAAACACCATCTATTTTTTCTGCACTTTCTATCGATAACGGATTCTCTTTTTTATTTGTTTCTCCTCTTTTATCTTTACTCAAAAACATAATTGCCAAGATACTGCCTGCCACCAAAACCGTTATTCCTATAATAATTCCTTTCCGCTTTGTCATTTCTACATCTCCTAAAATCTTTCATAATATTCTTTTGCCTTTTTTATTCTTCTCGGCATATTCGGTTTTCCTGCCCTTTCAAAACACGTTTCAAAAACTTTTGTCGCCCATTCAACATCAGTTGTATTCATAAAGAAACTTAACCCTCCATAATTTCTATCCATTAACGCCTTTGTTGTAGGATCTCCTCCCTGTAATTCAAATATAAGGAAATCTAACTGTACTTTTATATCCGTCCACGAAACACCTCTGCCTTTTGCCATATCCTCCAATCGTTTCCAACGTCCTGTTCTTTTCGTATAGTTTTCCCATTGACATATCCCCGCCGCCGGACCTTTACCGCCGCCCTGAATATTAGAAGGATTTACACCGCTTTCCTGATACATATTTCCCATTATTCCACAGGTACTCGCTTTAGAAAATCCAGCCTTACACAAATAATTATAAACCTGTTCTTCTAAATTACTTCCCTCCACATTACTGTTAAAAGGATATGCTGGAACACCATATCCATAAACGTGTTCTTTTGTTCTTGTTTTTACCGCACAAACATTTCCTTCGTGGTTTATATCACTAGTATTTCCTTCAACAGTAACAATCTTATCGTCCTTACTATATTGTACAATTCCAACATGATCTACTACCGAATCATTATTCCAATCATAGAACACAATATCTCCTGCTTTTGGTATGTAATCTTTACCTTTCCACTGTCCATGCTGCTTAAACCACGCTTCCCCTGTAGGACAATATGAAAATTTAGGAATAATCCCACTTTCAATATATCCGCATTGGTCTGCACACCATGAAACAAAACTAGCACACCAATTTACATGACTATCAAATCCATACCAGCGCCAATAGGGTTCTCCCCCTACATTTCCCACTTGCGAGAGTGCCACCTCAACTATTGCCTGACTTGACCCCGGCACAGTGGAACTATTTGACGCCCTTCCTGAACTACTTGATGCAACCGCAAAAAGTATTCCTATAATAAGAATTACAGGACTCAAGAGTAAAAAAATACATATTCCTATCTTTTTCTTCATTCTGCCACCTATTCTTTCTTTGTGCCGGAATTATTCATTTTTCCATGCGAAATCTTTTCAGAAGAAATATCATGCACTCCTTTCATATTTGCATAACCTTTCTTCTCAACTTTCCCTGTTGTCATATTTTCCTTCCGAACTGTGTCCTTAAGATTTTTCAAATTATCTTGAGGTTCATAAACCCCATTCATACTTGATAATTTTTTATCCCTTGAAGGAATATTTTTCTTTTCAGCTGCTTTAGATACATCTGATGTCGAAGAGACTTTAGCCTTTTCTTTGCCTTCATATGCCAAATTCATATTTGCGAGTTTCTTCTCCTTTTGTTCTGTCTTATCAGTTCCCTCACGTTTTATCATCTGTGACACTTCTGAATTACTTTTATCTTTCCTTGCATCTTTTTTCTTTTCATCAGAACTTTGTTGCATTTTCACCGCCTGCTCACTATCTTTTGCATAACTCTCAGACATACCTGTATTCTTTCGCATAGAATATAAATTTGTTTGTTTTCCTGACTGTTTATCAACGGTTTTCTCTTCATTTTTTCCAACCATATTGACTTTCCTCGTTAAATCACTTGGATTTCTTCCCTTTGACTTTTCCGAAACCACTCTTGAAACTTCACTTTTTCCTTGTGTAGCAACTGCTTTAACCGTTCTTCCTGCCAGTTTTCCTTTTTCTTTCGCTTTATGAATAACTTTACGGTCTACTTCTTTTTTCTTTTGATCTATCTGTCTTACCGCATCTCCACCGCCAAGTTTTTCTCCAATACTGCCCAAATTCATATACACACCAATGAACAATATTAGCTGTAATATCATTGTGAAAAATAACGGCGTTTTTGATGATAAATCAAATATCAACTGCGAACTTGAGAATGTTATCATCAAAATAAAACTGACACCTATCTGAAGAAACATATACGAAAATACACTTATAATCCCTCTATATGCCACCTGAGATTTTCCCGGTAATAAACCAACAATAAAATTAATTGGTAAAAACAAAGAAAAGAAGACAAACAAAACTTGTGCCAATATCAATAAAACCGCCAGCACCGAAACAAAAAAAGTTATCCCAATATTCACTAACAAAAAAATAAGTGCCATTCCCAATGAGAGTATGAAACTTTTTCTGTAAATAATGTTTTAGAAGGTCTTCTATGGTAAA
>ERZ773204.916-NODE-916-length-24443-cov-9.339142_pt1 | contig 24443 bp, 22 predicted proteins | sample MGYA00581007_ERZ773204 | MGnify/ENA primary metagenome ERZ773204 (study PRJEB29015, sample SAMEA2737757) | human gut metagenome | biome: human gut; feature: human-associated habitat; material: faeces | place: China | collected 2012 ... | reverse complement strand
CGCGGCGACCTGCGTATGCCGAGTCATGCGTGCGTGAAGCTCTGGAGAGAGGAACTCGACCAGCTGTAAAAAACAAAACAGGAAATACGGAAAGAAACAAAGATAATCCAAATTGGTGCAGACAATCAAATTTTGAGATGCACGACAGAAAAAAGGCTTCGGAGCAGAAGAATGCTTCGAGGCCTTTTTGCATGGAAAGATCAGGATTCTGAGGAGGAAGGATTTTGAGCCTGTTCGAGCGCCTGATTGATCGCGGAGACGAGCAGTTCGGAGGTGTAGCGGTCGTCCTCTCCGTAGATGAGGCCTTCCGTCGTCTGATTCACATAGATCTGGCTTGCGATGGAATCGAGCGCGGGCTCCATGAGCGGATACATGGCGGCGGTGGTTTCACTTAAGTTATTCAGTGAAATCGCGGTGATGCGGTCCTGCTCAACATTGACCTGCACATCGAAGGTCTGGTCGCCGAGGGAGATCGTGGAGGTGTAGATGCCGGGAATGTAGCGTGCATTTTCGGCGGAAGCAGCAGTGGTGACAGAAGGTTTTTTCGCAGAATCCTTCTTCCCGGAGAACATGATCAGAAACACCACGAGAAGAATCAGCGCGAGAGCAAGAAAAACAGCGGTGTAAACCACTTCTTTCATATGTAGTACAACAATTTTCGTTTTGGAACTCATGGGCGGGCACACTCCTTTTTGAAAACCCGTCTGTGAGCGGACGAGGGCGAACGGACGGGCGTTTTTACTATAATGTATGTAAAAGAAAAATCGTTTATGAAAAAAAGTGTCTGAAAAATCATTTCCGCAAGCTGCAAGTAATCTTTGGACAGTCTTTCTTCTGCCCGAAAATTAGTATATAATGTAATCGGTCACGATAACAAACTTCAGGGAGAGTCGGGAAAAGAGGAGGGGAAAGACAGAAAACAGATATGAGTACAGAAAACCACAGGAAAAGAGGAAACAGATGATAGCACCGGATTTATTTGAATTTGCATATGTACCGGATTGGTACGGACATTTAGCGGAACTGGAGAGATTGGCATTGCCGGAATCATGGAAGTTCCGAAAGCCGAGCCGGGAAACAAAGAATGCAGACACCCCCATTTTAGAACGTTACATACATACAATTTTTCGCAAGCAGGTTATTGACTTTAATTCAGAAAGTGATCCAAGAAAAGCAGACAGTATTTTTCATTTGGAAAACGAATGTGTCTGCTTCCATACTGGATTATACACACCTCAGTACAAGGGGATTTATGGTTATTTTGAAAGAAACAATTTTTCGGATTCTTTAAGAGATTGGTATTTTAGAGGTTTTTGTGATGAACTGTCTCCAACAGTATCGGAAGATGAGCAAGGCAAAGCAGGATTCCATCAAGGATGTGGGTGGTTTTGTGCTTGGAAAGATGAAGGGCGACAGGAGAAAAAAGGCGAATGTACTGTTTCGTTCAGGTCTGACACTGGATATGGACTATGCCACAGAGGATATTGCAGAGCAGATAGAGATGTTCTTTGATTTTAGATGCCTGATCTACTCTACCCATAAACACACACCGGAGAAACCAAGGCTCCGTCTGATTATTCCGTTATCAAGGACCGTATCGCCGGATGAATATGCAGCAGTGGCAAGAAAAGTGGCAGAGGATATCGGCATGGAGTTGTTTGATGATACAACCTACGAACCAAGCCGCCTCATGTATTGGCCTTCCACCTCTGCAGATGGAGAATTCTTTTTCCGTAATATTCCGGGAACATTTTTGAATCCGGATTCCGTATTAGAAAGATATGCGGATTGGATGGACTCTTCTTCATGGCCTGTCAGCAGCAGACAAAAAGCAGTTGTCAGCAGGGAGATGAAGAAACAGGCTGATCCGCTATCGAAGGAAGGAATCGTAGGTGCGTTCTGCCGGACTTATTCGATAGAAGAGGCAATCCGTCTGTTTCTGCCGGATGTGTATCAGGAAAGCATGATGCCGGAGCGATTTGATTATATTCCGGCAGACTCACAGGCAGGTGTGGTGATTTATGAAGGGAAGTTTGCGTATTCCCACCATGCCACTGATCCGGCTTGTGGGAAGCTGCTGAATGCATTTGACATTGTCCGCATCCATAAGTTTGGGGAGCAGGATGATAAGGCAGAGGAAGGAACGGATTCAGGAAAGTTGCCATCCTTTAAGGCTATGAGTGACTTTGCGGTGTCAGATGAACAGGTAAAGATAACATTGGCAAAGGAAAGGGAGAAGGCAGCAAGTGAGGAATTTGATGCGGATACCGAGGAATGGCAGACCATGCTGGACTTGGACCGTCAGGGAAAAGTAAAAGACACACTTTCCAATATTGCAACGATTATTCGATTCGATGAGAACCTACAACCTATCGTATTTAATCAGCTGAAGAATGCACTGGATGTCATCGGGGAACTGCCGTGGGTACAGGTCAAAAAAGGATGGGGTGATGCAGATATTGCCTGTGCGAAGCTGTACTTTGAAAGGGTGTATGGGATTTGGTCACCTACCAAATTCAAAGATGCCCTGCTTGCGGTAGTGTCTTCCGAAAGGCTTTATCATCCGGTCAAGGAGTATTTTTCCACGTTATCCTGGGACAGCTGCATGAAGAAGCAGATGAGAAAAAGGAGGATGAATAACATGGCAGTAAAGGTATGTCTGGACGCAGGGCATTATGGTAAATACAACCGCAGCCCTGCGGTTTCGTCTTATTATGAGTCGGACATGACTTGGAAATTCCATAATTATCTTAAGAAGGAGTTGGAGTCATTTGGTATCGTTGTGGTAACCACAAGGACAAATCAGAATACGGACAGGGCATTGTATGAAAGAGGTGCGGCTTCCAAGGGCTGTAACCTCTTTATTTCTGTCCATTCCAATGCTGTAGGCAATGGTGTAAACGAAAATGTGGATTATCCGGTGGCATATGTTCTTTTAAATGGAAGCAGCACGGATATTGGTCTGAAGCTGGCAAAGGTTGTGGAAGCAGTGATGGGGACTGCCCAGAGTGGAAGAACCGCAACACGTCAGGGGACAAACGGAGAATACTATGGTGTGCTTCGTGGTGCGAATGCAGTAGGAACACCGAGTATTATTCTGGAGCATTCATTCCATACAAACACCAGAACAACAGAATGGCTTTCCAGTAACAGTAATTTGCAGAAACTTGCTAAAGCGGAAGCAGAATGTATTGCATCCTATTATGGAGTAAAGAAAAAGGAAGAAACCACATTTACAAAGATTATGGGTAATGCGGTGGCAACGGTGGAGCAGATGACAGCTTATATTAAAACAAAGAATCCAGATGTTACACAGTCGGTTGTTGATATGATTCCGCTTTATCTTTCGGAAGGAAAGGCAGAGGGTGTCCGTGGCGATATTGCCTTTGCACAGTCCTGTCTGGAAACAGGTAATTTTGGATTCTCCGGTTCTGCAGTTACGCTCGACCAGAACAATTTCTGCGGCATGGGAGTGACTTCCAATGGAATGAAAGGAAGTTCCGGGTTAATTGAGAAACCACAGGGCAAGCCAACCTTAGTACCTATGTCGGATAAGCGTCCGGCAATGAAAAATATAGCAATCAATGATTTTAAGGAGGACAACTAATATGTCAAACAATTATAAAAACCCAACGAAAGTAATCACAGGACCTAAGACAAGATGGAGCTATGCAAATGTATGGGATCCGAAGTCAATCAAAGTTGGTTTGATGATGATGTAACACCTCAGATGTTTCGCAGTGAATTAAACGCAGGAGAGGGTGATATCACGGCATGGATCAATTCTCCCGGTGGTGACTGCATCGCAGCGGCTCAGATTTATACTTCCGGTTGCTTTTGCCATTGTAGGTTTCTCTGCAAAAGTGCAGGAACGGCTCAATCAAAAAGCAATGGATGTGAAGATGTCCTGTGCAGACGGTATTCAGGAGTGCATTGAGACCGTGCGCGACCTGAAGGTGAATAACGCAGAAGCAGAATACTTAAAGGGACTGGAAAAGAAAATCCTTGCAGTGGAACACCGTTCTATTTTGAACGAATTTGGTCTGGCTGTTTTTGTAGTGTCTGCATCACTGGTATTAAAGCTGGGGATTGCTACGGTTGCACTGACAGGCTCCGTCCTGCTGATAGGGGGCAGTCTGGATGTATTGACCTTTTTTATGTTCCTGCTGGTGGTATCAAGGCTTTATGACCCGCTGCAGGGGGCACTGCAAAATCTAGCTGCAGTTATCAGTACCCGTACCAATATTGCCCGTATGAATGAAATCCTCGATCATCCGGTCCAGCAGGGAGACACCGGACTTTCCAACAAAGGATATGATATTGCCTTCGACCATGTAGGGTTTGCCTATAACGGCGGAGAAACCGTGCTGAAAGATGTTTCTTTTACTGCGAAACAGGGCGAAGTCACAGCCCTGGTTGGACCGTCCGGCGGCGGAAAGACGACGGTGTCCAGGCTGGCGGCAAGATTCTGGGATGTGAGCCGGGGGAAGATTACAGTGGGAGGTATGGATATTTCCAAAATCGACCCGGAGGCGCTGCTTTCCCTGTTTTCCATTGTGTTTCAGGACGTTACCCTGTTTGACAATACGATTCTGGAAAATATACGGATCGGAAATAAAGAAGCTACCGATGAACAAGTGCTGGCGGCGGCAAAGCTTGCCAATGTAGATGAATTTGCCAAAAAGCTGCCGGATGGCTGGCATACCAATATCGGGGAAAACGGCTGTGAACTGTCCGGCGGAGAGCGTCAGCGGATTTCCATTGCAAGGGCTTTTCTGAAAGATTCTCCGATCATCCTTCTGGATGAAGCCACTGCTTCTCTTGATGTGGAGAATGAAACACTGATCCAGACTGCCCTTTCCCGTCTGATTGCGGATAAGACGGTACTGGTGATTGCCCATCGGATGCGTACAGTGGCCGGTGCAGATAAGATCGTAGTCCTCTCAGAAGGAAGTGTGGCAGAAGAAGGCGCATCGGAAGAATTATTGAAACAAAACGGCCTCTACGCCCATATGGTGAATTTGCAGACAGAAAGCCAAAATTGGAAGCTTGCGTAGAAAAGTTGATTTAAGATTATCATGAGGTGAGCCATGAGACAACTGAAAGCTATTGTATTAGTAATACTGCCACTTTTAATTTCTATGGGAATTATTTTGTCGGCAATCCATTTGAACAACATAACTCAATTCTTTTCGCCAGAAATAGTTCAGAATATCGCGTATATAGCAATGCTGTTAAATACAATCCTATTCATAAAACTGAGCAGAAAGTCATTTCAGGATATTGGGCTGTTTTTTTCTCGCTTACCACGGCAACTTCTGACAGGCGTTGTAATAGGAATAATCTTTTTCATAGTTGGCGGCATTTTAATCAGGTGGAGGGTTTCTTTCACAGGGAATACCCTATATTTCATTATCAGTCAAATATTGGTTGCCTTTTCGGAAGAACTGCTGTTTCGAGGATATATTTTGGCGATGCTCAGAGATATGATGAAAACACCTAATCAGGCTGTGATCATTTCAGCCCTTTTATTTGGACTCTGGCATTATCCGGTTTCGCATAATATAAGCCTGGTTCTTCTTACTGCTTTTACCGGAGCGGTATATGGTTCTCTGCGGACAATCTTTGAAAAAACGGATGATGAAATCGGTATCGTTTCATTGACGACTTCACATTGGTTATTTAATATTATTCTGTAAACGCTATTCTTTTACAGGGGGAGGATCATTGTTTTCTCCCCTTTTATGTCCAACAAATTATGGATTGACAAAAGGAAGGAAGTAGAGTAAACTAATGGTTAGATAAAACTAACAGTTGTGTTCAGTTCGCACATAAGTTTTATAAAATTGAAGGAACGTACATCTGATGTTTTTGGAACAGTTGGGTGTACATATTTTTTACACATGAATTAGTCATAACTAACTATAGTGTTTTGCTGAAGTGAGAGAAGTTGTTTTCTGGTAAGATGTTTAAGGAGACCATAGGAAGATATGTCAGAGGAAATGTTGGTATGCCATTGTTCACCTACCTTGGCTGGATTAAAAACAGGAAGTCTCTTTTCTTGTCCTTATAGATCGAAAAAGAAGATTATAAAAGAAATACGCAGTTTAAATCAGAGACTGGTCAAAAAGGGAGTTTGCGTTCTTCCGGTTCGGATGTCCGCAAAGCGGGTATTGATCTATGTCTACCGTCCGGGAAAATTAAAAGAGGATTTTTCGGATAAACAGATCCAAATATTATTAGAATGTAAAGGATATGATTGCGGAAAGCCTGCACAGTGTATCTGCAGGCTGATTCAAAAACTACATTGTGATCCGGATTTTCCGCATGAAATAGGTTTATTCTTAGGCTATCCGGCAGAGGATGTAAAAGGATTTATTGAGAATAGGGCAGCCTGCAGCAAATGTTCCGGGTGCTGGAAGGTGTATGGGGATGAACAGGCGGCAAAGATTCTGTTCAAAAAATATAAAAAATGCACAGAAATATATCGCAGGAAATGGAAAAGTGGCGTGGCTGTTGAACAGCTCACGGTTACTATATAATCAAAATTAGAAAGGATGGTAGAAGCAATGAGTAAAATTGCAGTAGTTTACTGGAGTGGCACAGGAAATACAGAAGCCATGGCAAAGGCAGTACTGGAGGGGGCGAAGGAGAAGGGGGCAGAGGCTGTATTATTAACTTCTGATGAATTTGATGTTTCCATGATGGATTCTTATGATGCGATCGCTTTTGGCTGCCCGGCAATGGGAGCTGAGGTATTGGAAGAAGACGAATTTGAACCGATGTTCGCTTCCTGTGAATCAAAACTCTCAGGAAAAAGGATTGCCCTGTTTGGCTCCTATGGCTGGGGAGACGGAGAGTGGATGAGAGACTGGGAGGAAAGATGTAAAGCGAAAGGGGGCGTTTTGGTTTGCGAAAGCGTAATCTGCAATGAAATGCCTGATGATGAGGGGCTTCAATCCTGCAAAGCGTTAGGTGAAAATCTGAATTAAGAAATACTGGGGAATGCTGCGAGAAAAGATTTTTAGTCATTTTATAGCGGCATTCCCATAATGCGGTTTAGAAGGATAACTGATGATTAAGAATGGCAGATTTTGTAGATATCCGTTAGCAGAGTATTTTATGAATTTATTGAAATTGGGAGGCTGAGGATGAGTGTTGTTATTATAGGCGGACATGATAGAATGGTCTGTCAGTATAAAAAAGTTTGTAAAAGTTTTAATTGTAAAGCGAAAGTTTTTACACAGATGTCTGCAACTTTAAGTAAACAGATTGGAAATCCGGATCTGATTGTACTGTTCACGAATACGGTTTCCCATAAGATGGCCCGGTGTGCAGTAGAAGAGGCGGAACGCTGCAATGCGGATGTAGTGAGATGCCATACCAGCAGTAAAAATGCGTTACAGGAGATTCTTGGAAGCATCTGTATGTAGAGAAACTCATTAATACAAACATATTAATAAAAAGAATACATATTGTTTGGTGAGTTGATAGAGGGATAGGTTATGTCTTTTTTTCAAAATACTTGCAGACCCGAAGGGATTGGCGGGAAAATTGTGGTTCATATGATGAATACCGGTCATTCATCTATGGCCGAATGGGGATTTACACATATAAAAATTCAAAGTGAGGACGTGTGTCTGGATATCGGATGCGGCGGTGGGGCAAATATCAGGAAGTTATTAGAAAAAAGTCCGTATGGCAGGGTGGTTGGTATTGATTACTCAGAAATCAGTGTAGAAAAAAGCAGGAAAATCAATAAAGCAGGGATAGAAAGTAAGCGTTGTGAAATCCTGCAGGGGGATGTCATGAAACTCCCTTTTAGAGATAAAACTTTCGATGTAATTACTGCATTTGAAACAATATATTTCTGGCCGGATATCAGTGAGGCTTTTAAGAAGGTATATAAAATTTTGAAAATCGGCGGAACGTTTATGATCTGCAATGAATCAAACGGTGAAAATCCAAAGGATGAAAAATGGACGAAGATAATACAGGGGATGAAAATTTACAATTCTGAGCAAATAGAAAAATCTTTGGAGAATGCCGGTTTTACAGGCATAAAAGTAGATAAAACGAAAAAAGGGTGGATTTGCGCGGTGGTAAAAAAGTTATGAAAACATAAGGAAACGGTGGCATCTATTCTTTTTTATAAATATTCACTTTTACGAATTAACGTGTTATAATTATGGTGATTATTTTAATCAGAAGAGGAAGGTGGGAAGATGACTGGCGGCTCTGATTTAAAAAAAGAGAACTATGAATTGAATCAGAACACTAAATGGATTTCGTTTGACAATTTGATAATGAACAATGAAGAAAAACGGATTTATTTAAACGAACGTTCTGTAAAGCTTGAAAACTATGAATATAACACATTGATATTTTTTCTGGACAATCCTGATAGAATGCTTACAGTACAAGAAATATATGAAAATGTGTGGCATACTTTTTTCCTTTACAGCTCTTTTACAACTGTCCTGCGAACAGTGATACATCTTCAGAGAAAGATTGAAGGAGATCCGGAAAATCCCAGGCATCTTAAGATTCTATGGCAGAAAGGGTTTATTTTTCAAACGGAGCACAGGGAATAACAGAAAATCTACAATTGGAAGTTCAGGACAAGGTACATATATGAAAAAAGTAATTATAAAATTAAAAGATATAAAAGATATTACAAATTTTGTATCAATTCTAAATAGCAAAAAAGGGGAATTCGATCTATCCTGCGGACAGGAATATGTTGATGGTAAATCAATATTAGGCGTTCTAAGCCTGGATATTAAACGGCCTTTGGCTTTAAACATATATACGGAAGAAGATACGATACTGACAGATTTAAAGAGCTATTTAATTGAAAATTCCAATATGGATAGAGAATAAAATATAACAGTTCAGCCCTACGGCGGATAAACTTTTTGACAGTATCGGAAAAAAATGGGCTTAATTTATACATGAGTATGCGATTTTCAGCCATATTCCTTTCTCTGGTTGCGAGCGTTGCCAGACATATGCCGTATAAAAATATCATGATCAGGATGAACTATGCCATATTCAACATGGAGAAGAAAAGATTTTATAAATAAAACCGGGAAAGTATGAAATTCCCGGTTTTAAAATGCCATTCAATTTATAGCGGGAAGAGAGCTATTTGATATGCTTTTTAATCGCTTCAAAGCTTTTAGAACTAATGACATGTTCTATCTTGCATGCATCCTGTACAGCGGTCTCTGGATCGACGCCCAGACGTTCCAGCCAGGAAGAAAGAAGAACGTGGCGTTCATAAATCTGTGCAGCTATTTCTTTCCCTGATTCAGTTAAGCTGATATATCCTTCGGGGGATACGGTGATATGTCCGCTTTCACGCAGTTTTTTCATAGCCACACTTACGCTGGGCTTTTTAAAATCTAATTCGGTCGCTATATCTACAGAACGGACAACTGGAAGTTTTTTGCTTAAAATAAGGATCGTTTCCAAATAGTTTTCTCCTGATGGATTTATATGCATAGGATCACCTCTTATATTATTCAGACTCATTTATAAAAATTGTACAATTATTGTATCATGATTCACAGCAGTGAGCCAGATATATTTATAAAAGAAAAATAAAAAAATGTTAAATAATTATTGACACCTTACTTTGATTAGAGTATACTAACATTGTTTCAATGAGAAAAAATATCAATTAATATAGAAATATTTCCATGAATTGCAGTAAGGAGCGAAAGGATATGAATTTAACAGAAGCCAAAGAAGGGGAAGAATATATTGTAAAAGAAATCCTGACAGATGATGAAGAACTGACCTCTTTCCTGTTTTCCCTTGGCTGTTATAGTGGCGAACCAATTACAGTGGTTTCTCATCTGAAGGGTGGCTGCGTAGTTTCTATCAAGGATGGGCGTTATAATATTGATACTGATCTGGCGAAAGCCATTTCAATATAATAAAAATAAGATGCATATAATTAAGGCGTCAAAAGGAGGAGAATTATGAGGGTTGCTTTTGCAGGAAATCCGAACAGTGGAAAGACGACCATGTACAACGCACTCACCGGCAGGAATGAACGTGTCGGGAACTGGGCAGGTGTAACGGTCGAAAGAAAAGAAAGTCCGATCAGGAAAGGCTATTATGATGGAACAGAAGAATTGATCGCGGTAGATTTGCCGGGCGCTTATTCTATGTCTCCTTTCACATCGGAAGAAAGCATTACCAGCGGATACGTCAAGAATGAGAATCCGGATGTGATCATTAATATCGTGGATGCTACGAATCTGAGCAGAAGCCTGTTTTTTACCACACAGCTTCTGGAACTGGGGATTCCGGTAGTGGTTGCACTGAACAAGAGCGATATCGTCAATAAGAAACAGACAAAAATTGACGAGAAGCTTTTGTCCGAAAAGCTGGGCTGTCCGGTGGTCAAGACCATTTCTACTTCCTCCGGGCATGAAGGACTCAAAGAAGCTGTAAACGCTGCAGCTGGTTTAAAGGGAAAAGGGCAGAAAGCGCCTTATGTACAGGAAGACATTGATCTGAAAGATAAAGCGGCGGTAGAAGCGGCTGACCGGAAACGTTTTGAGTTTGTAAACGGCATCGTTAAACAGGTTGAAAAGAGGAAAGTCTTTACAAAGGATAAAAATGTGCAGGATAAGATTGACAGCATTATCACACATAAGATCATCGGTATTCCGATTTTTGCGGCAGTGATCTTCCTGGTGTTCTACATATCCCAGACAACACTTGGTACCTGGATTGCAGACTGGTTGGTGGCATGGATTGAGACTTTCCAGGGATGGGTCGGCGGACTGATGGAAAATGCAAACCCTCTCCTGTATGCACTCCTTGTTGACGGCATTATCGGCGGTGTCGGTGCAGTTGTCGGTTTTCTGCCCCTTGTTATGGTTATGTACTTCCTGATTGCATTATTGGAAGACTGCGGCTATATGGCGAGAGCCACAGTGGTTCTGGACCCGATTTTTAAGAGGGTAGGGCTTTCCGGTAAATCCGTTATCCCTATGGTCATTGGTACAGGATGTGCGATTCCGGGTGTCATGGCGTGCCGCACCATCCGGAATGAAAGAGAACGCCGCACCACAGCGATGCTCACACCGTTTATGCCTTGCGGGGCAAAAATTCCGGTGATCGCCCTGTTTGCCGGAGCATTCTTTGCGGATGCATGGTGGGTTTCCGCGACTATGTATCTGGTAGGTATTCTCTTAGTTCTGCTTGGAGCTTTACTTGTGAAAAAGATCACAGGACAGAAATACAGAAAATCTTTCTTTATCATTGAGCTTCCGGAATATAAACTTCCAAGCCTGAAGAGAGCATGCGGCTCTATGCTGGAACGTGGAAAAGCATATATTGTAAAAGCAGGAACCATCATTCTGGTATGCAATACGGTCGTACAGATCATGCAGAGCTTTAACTGGCAGTTCCAGCTTGTGGAAGAAGGTGCGGAAAGTACTTCCATTCTGGCATCCATTGCCCATCCGTTTGCAATCCTGTTTATCCCGCTTGGATTCGGTGTTTGGCAGCTTGCAGCGGCAGCAATCACAGGATTCATTGCAAAAGAAAATGTAGTCGGAACACTGGCGGTTGTTTACGGTGTTACGAACCTGATCAATACGGATGAACTGGCTCTGGTGGGAAGCGGAAGTGAAGTTGCTACCGTTATGGGGCTAACAAAGGTCGCAGCGCTTGCTTATCTGATGTTTAACCTTTACACACCTCCTTGCTTTGCAGCTCTTGGAGCAATGAATTCAGAAATGAAGAGCGGAAAATGGCTGCTTGGAGGAATCTACCTCCAGCTTGCGACAGGTTATACAGTAGCCTTTGCTGTATATCAGATTGGTACATTGGTCACAACTGGTTCTCTTGGAACTGCATTTGTTCCGGGGCTGATCGCAGTCATTGTATTTGCCCTGATCATTCTCTGGAGAATCCGCAAGTCGGATAAGGAGTTCGCTTCAGAATATAACCTGCATACTGCAAGATCATAAAGGATAAAAGCTATCGTAGACGGTGGACAGAGAAGAAGTGCTTTGTCTGCCGTTTTTATTAGGAAAGGATGTGGAGTGGCAGATGGAAAATGTGATTGCGGTTTTTGTCATCATTATTTTAGTAGGGGGCGCGGCTGCGTACCTTGTGAAGGCAAAAAGGAGCGGAGTGAAATGCGTTGGGTGTCCGGCGGGAGGAAGCTGCAGCAGTAAAAATAAAGGGAAAAAAAAGAAACTGACTGGTACGGTCATTGCAAAGAAAACCATTCTCATCTCAGGAATGCATTGTGCTCATTGTGTGCAGAGTGTGATGGACGGCCTGAACCGGATAGACGGAGTTTCCGCAAAAGTGGATCTGAATAAAAATTGTGCGGAAATCTCCCTTGACCGTGAAGTTGGGGACGATATTTTGATTGCTGCGGTGGAAAAGAAAGGTTTTTCCGTTGATTCTATTCAGAGCAAAATCGTTTAGGAATCTGTTAAACCGGGAATATGGACACAGGGAGAAGATGGATGGGCATGGGCAATGAAAAGGATAATATAATAACAAAGTTGAAAGACAATGGCTGCAGGATTACGAAACAGCGGAGGTTGATCTTGGATATCATCCTGGAAAACAGGTGTTCCAGCTGCAAGGAAATCTATATCCAGGCAGAAAAGATGGATCACAGCATCGGAATGGCAACGGTTTACCGTCTGGTAAAGGAACTGGAGAAGATAGGAGTCCTCAGCAGAGAGATTGTCTACAAATAGCAAGAGAAACTGACAAAATTTATCAATAAGAACTGTTAGAATTGACTACCCTAGAAAAAACTTGCTATGCTGATAAAATAAAAGTCTTGTAAAAGGAAGTGATATAATCGTGAAACAACATAGGTTCTGGGCGTGGGCGTCCGTCTTTTGTTTTTTAATGGTATTCTATACAGGCTATAAACACAAATAATCAGGAGGTACATATTATGTTTAGTAATTCCACATGGAAAAAAATCGGTTGTTTTGCAGGAGGAGTCCTGTTTGGAACGGCAGGGGTAAAAGTTCTGTCCAGCAAGGATGCAAAAAAAGTATATACAAATTGTACGGCAGCCGTACTGCGGGCAAAAGACTGTATTATGAAGACTGCGACAACAGTGCAGGAGAACGCAGAGGATATTCTTGCAGAGGCACAGCAGATCAATGAAACGCGTGCGCAGGAAGAGGCAATGCAGGTACAGGAAGATGATGTTCAGGAAAAAGGTGCGCCTGGGCAGGAAGAAAACGAATAGGTAAGAGATGAAATTTCTTATTAAGCATGAAGTACAGGGCCGTCTCCGTATCCATGTTGTCCAGAACCAGATGACATGTGCGGAGGCGGACGTTCTTTGCTGGACTCTTGAAAAACAGAAAAATGTGACAAAGGTCAAAGTGTATGAGCGCACCGCAGATGCTGTGATCTATTATACAGGAGACAGGGAAGAACTGATCCACACATTAAAAAAGCTTCGTTGTGAAAAAGCAGATGTGCCGGAGAATGTGTTATCAAGCTCGGGGCGTGCTTTAAATTCTGCATATAAGGAAAAGCTGATCGCAAAAGCATTGCTCCATTACGGCGGAAAGCTGATTCTGCCCAATCCAGTAAGGAAGATATGGCTGACATTTAAGGCAGTCCAGTATATCGGAAAGGGAATCCGATGCCTTGCAAGGCGGAAGATAGAAGTACCGGTACTGGACGCCACGGCAATTAGCGTGTCCGTATTGCGGGGAGATTTTAATACTGCCGGTTCCGTTATGTTTCTGCTGGGAATCGGGGAACTGCTGGAGGAATGGACACATAAAAAATCCGTGGGAGATCTGGCACGGAGCATGTCTTTGAATATTAAGAAAGTGTGGCTGAAAAGAGAGGAACAGGAAGTCCTTGTTCCGGCTTCGGATATTTTGCCGGGAGACAGGGTGATCGTACACATGGGCAACGTGATTCCTTTTGACGGCGAGGTGTCCGGAGGAGAAGGAATGATCAATCAGGCGTCTCTGACCGGAGAATCTCTTCCGGTACGAAGAACGAAAGGACAGTCGGTGTATGCCGGAACGGTCCTGGAGGAAGGCGAATTGGAGATAACGGTCAGGGCAGTGTCAGGCTCTACCCGGTTTGAAAAGATTGTAACTATGATCGAAGATTCTGAAAAGCTGAAATCAAACCTGGAGAGTAAGGCAGAGCATCTGGCGGACCGTCTGGTACCGTATACTCTTCTGGGTACAGGACTGGTGGGGCTTATCACACGCAATGTGACAAAGGCGCTTTCTGTCCTTATGGTGGATTTTTCCTGTGCGCTGAAGCTTGCTATACCAATCTCCGTTCTTTCTGCGATCCGGGAGGCCGGAAAAAGCGGTATTACCGTAAAAGGCGGGAAATATCTGGAGGCTGTGGCAGAAGCAGATACGATTGTATTTGATAAAACCGGAACACTGACAAAGGCGAAACCAACCGTAAAAGAAGTCATCGTATTTGGAGATTATCCGGAGCCGGAAGCTCTTAGGATCGCAGCCTGTCTGGAAGAACATTTTCCGCATTCCATGGCGAAAGCTGTTGTGGACGCTGCGAAAAGAAGAAACCTCTATCATGAGGAGATGCATTCCAAAGTGGAATATATTGTTGCCCATGGTATTTCTTCTTATATAGAAGGAAAGAAAACGGTTATCGGGAGCAGCCACTTTGTATTTGAGGATGAGAAGTGCCGGATACGTCCGGAATATCAGGAACGTTTTGATACATTGCCGGAAGAATACTCCCATCTTTTCCTTGCTATTGACGGGGAGTTGGTTGCCGTCATCTGCATCGAAGATCCTCTCAGGGAAGAGGCTGAGGAGATGGTAAGGCTTCTGAAAGAGGAAGGTATTTCCAAAGTCGTTATGATGACAGGGGATAGTGAACATACAGCTGCATCTATTGCAAAACGTGTGGGTGTAGATGAGTACTATTCCGAAGTGCTTCCAGAAGATAAGGCAGGATTCATTGAAGCTGAGAAAGCGGCAGGGAGAAAAGTAGTGATGATCGGCGACGGAATCAATGATTCACCGGCACTTTCAGCTGCGGATGCAGGGATTGCCATCAGTGATGGAGCAGAACTTGCGAGAGAGATTGCGGATATTACGATTGCTGCTGAGGATTTGCGGGAAATCGTAGTAATGAAACGCTTGTCAAATGCCATGATGCGCCGGATTCAGGGAAATTACAAAGGAATTGTAGGAGTTAATGCGGCGTTGATTGTTCTAGGAGTAGCAGGCGTAATCCAACCGACAACTTCTGCATTGCTGCATAACACGTCTACGCTTGCGATTAGTTTGAGAAGCATGGGCAGTTTATTGCCAGAGAAATAAATTATTAATATGGATTTTTTGTGGTTATATATTGTATACTGTAATTAAAGTAGCACTATTAAAAATGTAGAATATATCATTATAAGTAGGAGAAAGAGCTATGTCAGAAAAAAAGAAAGTTGCAGTGTACTATAGAACTACAAGTAATAAATCGCAAATGATGAATGAAGAAGAACAGAAGAAATTGATTAAAGAGTCAACATTTTTTAGTAGTGATGCCATGCAGGACTACCGTGATAATTGTGGTGAACAAGAAAGGAAAGATGCACAATTTGAAAGAATGATCAGTGACATTAAAGCAAATAAAATTGAGGCCGTCACACTTTTAGAAAGAGAAGAAAGCAGTGAGCAGGAAATGGAGTGGCTGAAAAGTATTATGGCAGAAGCAAAGATACCGCTGTATGTTTGCAAGAATAATGAAGTAAAAAAAGTGGATATACTGTAGGATGCAAGCAAAATGCTTGGAATGGTATTATCCTATTTGAAACTGAAAAAAGAGTATGAAAGACATTGTACCGTCAAATGTGCAGTGTCTTTTTTGTTGTAAAATTTTCTGATAATCAAATGATAACAAGAAATAATTTTTCAAAAATTTCACCTCAAACCTATATTTTCCCCTCTGAAACCTTTCATTAGTGAAGGGGCAGAGTTCTAAGACACATTCTTATAGTTCCCCTTTCATTGTACCTTGATAACTTCATTGCCTGTCCAGACGGATACCCAGCTTTTTAATCTCCTCTGTGACCGTGCAGATGATGTGCATGGGGGAAGGCTCCCCTGGGGTTATTACACGAATGAGCTTGATGCTGCACGGCAAAAGCTGAATGAACGATACCAGTCAGAGTGCCGTATGCCCTATAATCAGCCTTCCCAGAAGGAGAAAAACGGTGATGACCGTGAGCGATAAAATAAAATATGACTGCACGACCTGTCCTTATCCCCGATATAAGGATGGGTCAGTTATTTTCTGCGATGTCTGTATTCGCAAGATTTTAGACGAGCAGAAAGAGAAAAAGGAAAGAAAGGAGCAGCCGAATGAGTAATGAAATAAAGACAAGACCTTTAACCCCGACAGAACAGAAATACACCTATGCCCAAAGTATGCAGCTTGAGGGGCAGACAGGCACTATCGGGCATCTGCGTGGTGACTTTGCCACGACGGGCTATGGCTTTTACACCACTTGGTTTGATACTAGACCACAATGGAAATCTGACGAATTTAAGGCAGACCTTGATACGGTCATCAATGCTTTACGGGAGGATAAAGGGCTTTTGCATAACCGCTATGATATGAGTGCGTTTGCAAGGCATTTTCCCGAAAGTGCTATCAAGGGTAACTATTGTACGGAGTACGGTTTCCGTGTGGATACGGAGAAACACGCTTTTCTGCTTCGGTGCAATCCCGCCAAAGGCGACTATAATTTTTACTGCTATTGTTATGTGAAGGAATGGCTTGATAAGCATATCCAGAAAGCAGAACAAGGTATCCGATTTATTGACCCTCAATATAAAGAACTGTTCCGTATCCCAGACGGTGGAAAGGTCATTGTCACGACTTCTTGGGGAGAGAAAAGGGAGTATCCCTGCCGCTTCATTGATGAATACCACACCGAAGTCGGCAGCAATCTGTACCACATCTGCGAGTTTGCCGAGCGTATGCAGAAAAACGGGGCGACCTATGAGCCGAAATCTGCGGAACAAACGCCGCAGAAAACACCGAAGCACAAGGATTTAGAACGATAAGGAGGATTTAGAATATGGCTGTTAATCAGAAAGCCGTCAAGGTCTTGAATAAGGTCTTGGAAGCAGGCTTTACCGATGAAAAAGCGATTGCCGCTATGACTATGGACGATATTCTTTCTATGCAGGGCATTACGGTTGCGGATATTACCCTCATCAATGACCTGCAAAAGAGCATTAAATCGAACAAGGTCATTTCTTTTCTTGGCGGTGGTGCGGAGTGAGTAAACAGGAATATTTGAAACAGAAACGATAAGGAGGTGTAGGTTGAATGGCTGCGAAGTATCAGTTAATCACAGAGCTGTATCGGCGTGTAGGCGTTGCGGTTGCAAAAACCCCGCAGGCGTGGCAGGGATTTCTGTCCTCTGCCTGCCGCAACTATAAATGCCGTTTTGACGAACAGCTTTTAATATACGCACAACGCCCCGATGCTGTCGCCGTTGCAAAGCTCGAAACTTGGAACAGACAGTTTAGGCGTTGGGTCAATAAGGACAGCAAGGGTATTGCCGTATTTGACCCGAAAGGTCGCAGGAATACGCTGAAATACTATTTTGATGTGTCCGACACCCACGAGGGCTATTATGGCAGCCGCCCTGTTCCGATATGGCAGATGGATGAGCGATACGAGCAGGCTGTTATGGAAAGGCTCTCGGACAGGTTTGGAGATGTGGAAAGCACTGATCTTGCTTCTGCCTTAATGGAAACGGCAAAGAACGCCGTGGAGGACAATCTGCAAGACTATTTTTCTCAGTTAAAGGACTGCACGAAAGACAGCTTTTTGGAAGAACTTGACGAATTTAATATAGAAGTCATTTACAGGCGGCTGGCAGCAAACAGCGTTGCTTTTATGCTGATCAGCCGCTGCGGTCTGGATACGAATGAGTTTTTTGACCGAGAGGATTTTGCGGATATTGTAAATTTCAATACCCCTGCAACGATAAACGCCATCGGCGTTGCCACGAGCGATATTGCGGAAATGGCGTTACGGGAAATCTCACAGTCTATCCGAAATGTGCAAATGGCGGAAAAAGACCAGAATCGCACCTTTGCACAAAGAACGCAGGCTCAGTATGATAAAGGCAGACAACAACCCGAAAGGAGCGAATACAATGAGCGAAATCACTTACAGCAGACAGGGGGATTATCTTATTCCCGACCTAACATTACCGACAGAGCCAGAGCTTCCGCTTGGCAGGTACGCTTTGATGTACAGGGATTATCTGGAGAAGCACAAGCGAGTGACCTATCTCAATCTGCTGACATCGGGCAGGCTGAACGGGCATCTGCACGAGGTAGAGCAGACAGCACTCCAGAGGTTGGAGCTTCTGACGAAGCAGCTCTCAGCCGAGCAGGGCGTGACAGAGGAACTGAAAGAGAAAGCACCGATGCAGTGGGTCGGACTGATGAACAACATCCGCAGCCAAGCGGAGGAAGTGATACTGACCGAACTGATTTACAAGTAAGCGTTGCCAAAGAGGATGAGGTCAGGGTCAATCTTCCAACCGTAGATGAACAAATCGAAATGATAGCAAAAGCAGAGGACGAAAAAGCCTCTGCTTTTGCTATTTCCAAAAAAGATATTGACTCCGTACTTCAAAAAGGCAGTGGCGTTGCGGACGGAAAATACCGCATCTACCGACAATTCCAAAAGGGCGAGGATAGACAGAAAAATATTGAGTTCCTTAAAAATGAGTATGGAACGGGCGGCGGTACGCACATCTTCCCCGATGGTTTCAGCGGTCACTCTTGGCATGACAGCAAAGGTCTTGCCATTGAGCGAAACGGCACTTATACCAATCACGACCTTGTGTTGAAATGGTCACAGGTTGAAAAACGTCTGCGTGAGCTGATTAAGGATAACCGCTATCTCAATCCGAAAGAAAAAGACCATTATGCCGATTATCTGGAGAGCGTGTCAGCTCCCCAATATGAGATTGACACCCAGAGGAAAATAGCAAGGCAGCGTTTTATCGACGCCCACCGTGACCTGCCGCCTGCCGACAAACGGGATACCCTTGCTTTGCGGCTATCTGACTTTATCCGTGACTTGGACAGATACGAAAAAGACCTGTTATCTGTTGTGGGACGAGGCGACCTTGCAGATGTTACCGCCGAGCAAATGGAACAGCACTTATCCGCCCCCTCAACTGTTCAACAGCTCATAGACTTTCTTACACAGGTACAATGGAAAACGACCTCAGTTTTCAGCCGCAGTAATGGGTGGAAGTTTACCGAGGAATTAAGGGAGCTGCACTCATTACGCTACCTCTACGATGAGGGCGATGTGGTGTATATCGGTGCGGATAAATATGAGATTGCAACACTTACCGAGGAAAAGGTCTATCTGCAAAATGCAGAGTTCCCTATCTTGGGGCAGGAATACAGCCGAGCCGACTTTGAAGAAAAGCTAACGGAAAATCCTGCTAATGACCATCTGAAGGTGGTTGTAACCGAGAAACAGAGAACAGAAACACCGTCCGAGAAAAAGCAGGACGGAATACAGTTTTCTATCGGTTTTTCTGAACACCCTGCCTTTTATGACAGACAGCTTGTTGACCGCTATACGGATTTGAGCTTTGCTCTGGGGAATAAGCTGCTTGGTATTTTGGACGAGAAACAGCACCGTGAGCGTGAGGGAGATAAAAAAATCGGGTGGTATCACAAGACAGATTTTGTTATCAAGGCTGTTATCGGCGGCGAGGAATTTAACTATGAAGGGCGGTTTGATATTGGCGATGGTGAGGGCGATTTAATTGCCCACATTAAGAATTTCTACGATTATGCCTTATCTCCAAAGGGCGAACAGCTATATGGAGATGACCGAGAAAGCCTGCTCCGTGGCAGAGATGAGTTTATCCCATTCTTGGAACAGCACACCGAGCTGACCCAAGAGGACGAAAAGCTCCTTGATGAGATTATGGCTACCGAAAGTGATTGGTACAGGACAGCCGAGGAAGCCGAAGAAAAACCACAGGCGAATGCCGATAAAGTGAATGGCTCAGAAGCTCCTGTCATTGAAATGGAGCAATCCACAGATGACCTCATAGGCAGGGAAATCATCATAGATAACCGTAAATATCTCATTGAGAGCATCGGGAAAATCAGCGGTGATGTGTCCCTGCGTGACATCACATTCCAGAACAATGTGGGCTTTCCGATAAACCGAGTGGAGAAAATCGGCTATATCCAAAAGCTATTGGAACAGGAAAAAACCGAATTACCACCCGAAGAAAAAACGGAAACTCTTGCCACAGACCGTCATAATTTCCGTATTAACGATGACGCCATCGGTGTCGGCGGAGCAAAAGAAAAGTTCCGAAACAATATGGCGGCAATCAACCTGCTGCACGAGCTTGAAATCGAAAACCGCCTTGCCACACCCGAAGAACAGGAAGTCCTATCTCGGTATGTCGGTTGGGGCGGTCTTTCTATGGCATTTGATGAACACAATGCGGCGTGGGCGGAGGAATTTAAGGAGCTATATGCCAGCCTATCCCCAGAGGAATACCGTGCCGCTATGGAGTCAACGCTGACCGCTTTTTATACGCCGCCTGTTGTTATCAAGGCGATGTATGACGCACTTGACCGCCTGGGCTTTTCACAGGGCAATATCTTGGAGCCGTCCTGCGGTACAGGCAATTTCTTTGGTCTGCTTCCCGAAAGTATGCAAAACAGCAAGCTCCACGGCGTGGAAATCGACTCTCTCACAGGCAGGATTGCAAAGCAGCTCTACCAAAAAGCGAACATTGCCATTGAGGGCTTTGAGAAAACAAATCTCCCAGACGACCATTTTGATGTAGTCCTCGGTAATGTGCCTTTTGGGGAGATAAGGGTCAATGACAGCCGATACAACGCCCAGAAATTTCTCATACACGACTACTTTTTCGCAAAGGCTCTGGATAAAGTCCGTGCCGGTGGCGTTGTGATGTTCATTACCTCAAAGGGTACGATGGATAAAGCAAGTCCAGAGGTACGCAAGTATATTGCCCAGAGAGCCGAGCTTTTAGGTGCTATCCGTCTGCCAGACAACACCTTTAAGGCAAACGCAGGCACGGAGGTCACGAGCGATATTCTTATCCTGCAAAAGCGTGACCGAGTGATGGATATAGAGCCAGACTGGGTACACCTTGATACGGACGAAAACGGTGTTACGATGAACAGATATTTTGTCGAACACCCCGAAATGGTGTTGGGCGAGATAAAGATGGAAAACACACGCTTTGGTACTTTCGAGCCTGCCTGTAAAGCCCGTAAGGATATACCACTTTCCGAGCTTCTGTCCAATGCAGTTCAGAGGATAAACGGCGAAATCCCAGAGCTTGATAATAGGGTTGATGAAATCTCCGATGAGCAGGAGCTTTCCGTTCCTGCTGACCCGAATGTGCGTAACTTCTCTTTTACTCTGGTGGGCGGCAGGGTCTACTTCCGAGAGAATGACCGTATGCAACCTGCTTCTGTGTCGATGACCGCAGAAAACCGTATTAAGGGACTTATCCAAATTCGTGACTGTGTGCGTAAGCTCATAGAGTATCAGACCGATGATTACCCAGAGGAAATGATACGCACCGAGCAGGAAAACCTCAACCGTCTGTATGATGTTTATACCGCAAAATACGGTCTAATCAACAGCCGAGGAAACTATCTTGCTTTTGCTTCAGATGAGAGCTACTTCCTTCTATGTTCTCTGGAGGTGCTTGATGATGAGGGCAACTTCAAACGGAAGGCAGATATGTTCACAAAGCGGACTATCAAACCCCACCGAGAAGTAACTTCGGTTGAAACTGCAAGCGAAGCCCTTGCCCTCTCTATCGGAGAGAAAGCCCGTGTTGATTTGCCTTATATGGAGCAGCTCACAGGCAAAACGCAGGCTGAGCTTGTACAGGATTTACAAGGTATTATCTTCAAAGTACCGAACTGTGAGCCTGTTTCCTATGTAGCCGCAGACGAGTATCTGTCAGGAAATGTCCGAAACAAGCTGACGGTTGCGGAGCTTGCTGCGAAGAATGACCCAGAGCTTGCAGTTAATGTGGAAGCCTTGGAAAAGGTCATTCCCAAAGACCTCTCGGCGGCGGAAATCTCTGTCCGTCTGGGTGCAACTTGGATACCGCAGGAAGATATACAGCGGTTTGTGATGGAGCTTTTAACTCCGTCAAGTTATGCCGCAGGCAGATTAAAGGTACGATACACCCCGATAAACGGAGACTGGTTCATAGAGAATAAAAGCTCCGATATGGGGAATGTAAAGGCGGACAGCACCTATGGTACGAAAAGAGCTTCCGCCTATCGCATTATTGAGGACACCTTAAATCTGCGTGACACCCGTATCTTTGATTATGTGTATGACGAACACGGCAATAAAAAAGCGGTGTTCAATGCAAAGGAAACTACGGCGGCACAGGCGAAGCAGGAAGTCATCAAGCAGGCATTTCAGGATTGGATATGGAAAGACCCAGAACGGCGAAACCGTCTTGTCCGTTATTACAACGACACTTTTAACTCTGTGCGACCCCGTGAATATGACGGAAGCCATATCACTTTCGGAGGTATCAGTCCAGAAATCACACTAAGACCCCATCAAGTCAATGCCATCGCCCATATCCTTTATGGCGGCAATACACTCCTTGCCCATAAGGTGGGAGCAGGCAAAACCTTTGAAATGGTAGCCGCCGCACAGGAAAGCAAACGGCTCGGCTTATGCCAGAAATCCATGTTTGTTGTGCCAAATCATCTTGTCGGTCAGTGGGCTTCCGAGTATCTGCGGCTCTATCCGAGTGCAAATATACTTGTGACAACAAAGCAGGATTTTGAAACAGGAAACCGCAAGAAGTTCTGCGGCAGGATTGCCACAGGCGACTATGACGCAGTCATTATCGGGCATTCGCAGTTTGAAAAAATCCCAATGAGCATAGAACGCCAGAGGGAGCAGTTGGAAAAGCAGCTTGATGATATTGAGCGTGGCATTGACGATGTGCAGGCTTCCAAAGGCGAGCAGTTCACGGTCAAACAGCTAATGAAAACCCGAAAAGCAATCAAGACGAAGCTCGAAAAACTCAACGACACCAAGCGTAAGGATACGGTTATCGACTTTGAACAGCTCGGCGTTGACAGGCTTTTCATTGATGAGAGCCATTTTTATAAGAATTTGTACCTCTACACCAAGATGCGAAATGTAGGCGGTATCGCCCAGACCGAAGCCCAGAAATCAAGCGACCTCTTTATGAAATGCCGCTATCTGGACGAAATCACGGGCAACCGTGGCACGGTTTTCGCAACGGGTACGCCTGTCAGCAATTCAATGGTTGAGCTGTACTCCGTTCAGAGGTACTTGCAGTATGACACCCTTGCACAGAATGGTTTGCAGCATTTTGACAGTTGGGCTTCTACCTTTGGAGAAACGGTTACAGCTCTGGAATTAGCACCCGAAGGCACAAATTACCGAGCCAAGACGAGGTTTGCCAAGTTCTATAACCTGCCAGAGCTGATGCAGATGTTCCGTGAGGTGGCGGATATTCAGACCGCCGATATGCTAAAGCTCCCCGTGCCAAAGGTCAATTACCACAATATTAAGACCAAGCCGAGCGAGATACAGACCGAGATGGTAGCTTCCCTTGCGAAGCGGGCTGAGAAAGTCAGGGCAAGGCTTGTCGAGCCGAACATCGACAATATGCTCAAGATAACCAATGACGGGCGGAAACTGGCTCTTGACCAGAGGATGATTGACCCGATGCTGCCAGATGACCCAGACAGTAAAGTCAATGCCTGCGTGGATAATGTGTACCGTATCTGGGAGGAACACGCCGATACCAAAGCGACACAGCTTGTGTTCTGCGACATTTCTACGCCAAAGACCGCACCCTCGCAGCGGGCAGCAAAGGCTTCTCCCGGTACGTTGGACAGCCCGGAAATCCATGCGCTGGAGAGGGCAATTCCGTTGGAAGAAAGCTCTGACACGCCGTTTACGGTCTATGAGGATGTGCGTCAAAAGCTCATTGACGCCGGTATGCCCCCGGAGCAGATCGCGTTCATCCACGACGCCAATACGGAGGTCAAAAAGCGGGAACTGTTCGCAAAGGTACGCAGCGGTCAGGTGCGCGTCCTGATGGGCAGCACGGCCAAGATGGGCGCGGGCACCAACGTGCAGGATCGTTTGGTCGCACTTCACGATTTGGATTGCCCGTGGCGTCCCCGTGATCTCACGCAGCGAAAAGGCCGCATTGAGCGTCAGGGCAATCAGAACAAGCTCGTTCATGTATGCCGCTATGTAACCGAGGGGACATTCGACGCCTACCTCTGGCAAACCGTTGAGAACAAGCAAAAATTCATCTCTCAGATCATGACCTCAAAATCCCCGGTTCGCTC
>ERZ773204.910-NODE-910-length-24504-cov-4.050145_pt1 | contig 24504 bp, 22 predicted proteins | sample MGYA00581007_ERZ773204 | MGnify/ENA primary metagenome ERZ773204 (study PRJEB29015, sample SAMEA2737757) | human gut metagenome | biome: human gut; feature: human-associated habitat; material: faeces | place: China | collected 2012 ... | reverse complement strand
TTTATGATTTTGCGCTGCAAAATCTATTTCATGCGCGCTCCCGCGCGAAACACTGCATTCTCGAAAAATTGGCTTTATCGACAGACTAAGACCGGAGTCTTGCGACTCCGGTCCCGGTATTCAATCCTGTGCTGAATCCAGCACGGCATTCAGCGCTTTCTGCAATTTTTCGCTTGTTTCCACGAGGGCGAGCCGCTCGTCCGGCTCCATCCGCTCGAAAGCGGCCTGCTCGAAGGCGCAGACGGTTTCGCTGAGCGGCTTTGCATAGGCGCGGCCCTCGTCCGTCAGCAGGACGTGGCGGCGGCGGTGGTCGTCCTTCGCTACCTCGCGCACCACGTACCCCCGGCGTTCGAGCGTGCTCACCATGCTCGCGACCGTCTGCTTGGGCAGGCCGAGCCGCGCACCGATTTCGCTCTGCGTCATGGGCGCTTCGGCGCAGTACAGCGTGTCGAGCAGCTACAGCACGTTGGAGGTCACGCCGCACCTTGCCGCGATGCGGTCGTAGGCCGCGTTGATGCCTGCCCACGTTTCGTAGTACCGCGACAGCAGACGGTGAATATCGGTGTTTTTCATGGTGTTTTTCTCCTTTTTCACGCGCTGTATTTGTCAACCAGAAGCCGCGCCATATCCATCGCCCTTTCGTTCCGCTCAAGCCGCAGCGACAGGTAGGGCGACGAGCCTGCATTGAGCAGCAGGCGTCCCTTGAACGCGCTGTCGCCGCACAGAGCGGACAGCCGCGCGAAGTCGGTTTCCGCAAAGGTCAACAGCAGACGGCCGTCCTGCTGTTTGATTTCCGCGATGCCCTTTTCGCTCGCCTGCGAGCGCAGCAGCGCAATATCGAGCAGCGCCACCGCCTCCTCGGGCGGCTCGCCGAAGCGGTCGATGAGCTCGTCGAGCATATCGCTGCGCTGCTCTTCGGTGCGGATGAGCGCGATGCGGCGGTAGAGGTCGATACGCTGACCCGCGTCCGGGACATACTCGTTCGGCAGGTTGGCCGAGAGCAGCAGTTCGGCGGCGCAGTCCACGCGCGGCTTCGGCGTTTCGCCCTTTTCCTCCTGCACGGCTTCTTCGAGCAGCTTAAGGTACAGGTCGTAGCCGACGCTCATCATGTGGCCGGACTGCTCCGGGCCGAGCACGTTGCCCGCGCCGCGGATTTCCAGGTCGCGCATGGCGATTTTGAAGCCCGAGCCGAACGCCGCGTACTCGCGTATCGCGGACAGGCGCTTCTGCGCGATCTCGCTCAGCGCCTTGCCCCGGCGGTAGCACAGATAGGCATAGGCGTGGCGCGAGGAACGGCCGACACGGCCGCGGATCTGGTGCAGCTGCGCCAGACCCATGTTGTCCGCGTTTTCGATGATGAGGGTGTTCGCGTTCGGGATGTCGATGCCGGTTTCGATGATGGTCGTGCAGATGAGGATGTCTATCTCGCCGTCCGCCATCTCGTTCATGACGTTTGCGATTTCCCTCTGCCCCATCTTGCCGTGGACGATGCCGATGCGGGCGTCCGGCAGACGCGCCTGCCACGCCGCCGCGCACTTTTCGATGGACTCAACGCGGTTGTGCAGGTAGTAGACCTGACCGCCGCGCGCCAGCTCGCGCCGTATCGCGTCGAGCAGCACGCCGTCGTTCTGTTCGAGCACGAACGTCTGCACCGGATGGCGGTTCATCGGCGGCTCTTCGATGGAGGACATATCGCGGATGCCGGACAGCGCCATGTTGAGCGTGCGCGGGATGGGCGTCGCGGAAAGCGTCAGAACGTCCACGTTCCTGCTCATTTCCTTGAGCGTTTCCTTGTGGCCGACGCCGAAGCGCTGCTCCTCGTCCACGACGAGCAGACCGAGATCCTTGAACTTTATCTTCTTGTTGAACAGCTTGTGCGTGCCGATAACTAAATCGACCGAACCGGCTTCGAGCTTTTTGAGCAGCTTTGTCTGCTCCGCGCCGGTCTTGTAGCGCGTCAGCAGCTCGATCGTCACCGGATGCCCCTGAAAGCGCTGAAGCGCGGTCAGATAGTGCTGCCGCGCGAGCACGGTCGTCGGCACGAGGATGGCCGCCTGCTTGCCCGCGAGGATGCACTTCATCACGGCGCGGAGCGCGACCTCGGTCTTGCCGAAGCCGACATCGCCGCACAGCAGGCGGTCCATCGGCCGGTCGGACTGCATATCGTCCTTGATCTCCGCGATGCAGCGCAGCTGGTCGTCGGTTTCCTCATACGGGAACGCCTCCTCGAACTCGCGCTGCCATGCATCGTCCTCCGGGAAGGCGAAGCCCTTGACCTTGGCGCGGGCGGCGTACAGCTTGATAAGCCCGTCCGCCAGCTCCTTCGCCGCCGCCTTGGCGCGTGCCTTGGCCTTGCCCCAGTCCGTGCCGCCGAGCTTATTGAGCCGCACGCGCTCGGTGTCGCCCGAGCCGATGTACTTGGAGATAAGGTCGAGCGAGGTCGCCGGGACATAGAGAAAATCCGTGCCGGCGAAGGCGATTTTGATGAAATCGCGCTCGGAACCGTCCACCGTCATGCGCTCCATGCCGATAAAGCGGCCGATGCCGTGGTGCTCGTGCACGACGAGGTCGCCGGGCGACAGGTCGGTGAACGACTTCACCCGGTCGCGGTTCGAGCGCTTGACCTTGGCCTTTTTGCGCCGCGCGAGCACCTGTCCTTCGGTCATGACCACCAGACCGAGATCGGGGTACTCGAAACCGGCGGACAGCGTGCCCTCCATGATGTTGACGCAGCCGCCCTTCGGCAGCAGGTCGCTCAGCTGCGCGCGCAGACCGCTGTCCGTCAGCGCGTCGAGCATATTCCGGCACCGCAGCTCGCTGCCGCACACGACCGCCACCGCGCGTCCCTGCTCGGTGTAGCTGCGGATGTCGGCGGAGGCCATGTCCAGATTGCCGCCGTAGGCGTTCATCTGGTTGGCAACGAAGTTCTCAAGGTGCTGCGGCGCAAGCTCGGAAACGTTGTTCAGAAAGCTGTCCAGACGCACGATCTGCCGCTTTACGCCGCAGATACCGGCGAAATCAAGGGCGTAGCCGTCCAGACCGCCCGGCATCTCGCCGCGCTCCATGAGCGCCGTCACATCGTCCGCGATACGGGCGTGAAAGTCGCGGGCCGCGTCGCGCAGACGAGGCGTGTCCTCGATGAGCACGAGCGTGTTTTCCGGCAGATAATCGAACGCAGTCGTTATTTCCGGGTAAATAAGCGGCATGTACTTGTCCGCCGCCGGGAGCGTGCCGCTCTCGCGCAGACGTTCCGCGTCGCGCTCCAGATTTTTCTGAAGCTCGGCGTGCTGCTTCTTGCGGCGGGTGGAAACAAGCGCCAGCACCGCTTTCGCAAGTCCTGCCGCGCCGCCCTTCGCGAGTGCCGGAATGGTTTCCATGCACGGCAGGCAGCGCAGCGTGTCGCATTGCTCCAGACGCCGCTGACTGCCGACGTCGAAGGTCGAAATCGAGTCGATCTCATCGTCCCAGAACTCCACGCGGTACGGATGCTCGGCCTGCGGCGGAAAAATATCCAGAATGCCGCCGCGCACAGAAAACTGACCCATGCCCTCGACCTGTGAGCAGCGCTCGTAGCCCGCGTCTGTCAGTCTGTGCGTCAGCTCGTCGAGCGGCGCCTCCTCCCCTGCCTTCAGCGTCACGATGGAGGAAGCGAGCAGCGCGGGCGGCATGGTGCGCTGCGCCGCCGCCTGCACGGACGCGACTGCAAAGCACGCGCCCGAAAGCGTGTCCAGCGCAGCCAGACGCGCCTGCTCGTAGCCGCGCGACACACCGGCCACGTCCGCCATGACCAGCTCGCGGGACGGCAGAACCACGACCTCGCGCTCGGAAAAGCCGCGCAGGTCGGCGGCAAAGCGGTTCGCGGCGTTGTCATCGTCCGTCAGCACCAGAACCGGGCGCTTCAGGTCTGCGCCGAGCGCCGCGGCGAGGTTCGCCTTGTGGATGGCCGCGAGTCCGACCGCCAACACCGGCGTTTTCCCCTCTTCGAGCGCTTTCTTCAACTGTTTGTATTCATTCAGGAATGTTATACTTTTTGTAATCTCCGTCATGCGTTCACCTCCCGTGAGCGTGTTTATAAATTATTATCAGAAAATCCGTGCGCCTGTCGTAGGGCGGGCTGCCCTCAGCCCGCCGTTTTGAACGGTCTGCACGGATTTACAGCGGCGGGGGGAGGGGACCCCGCCCTACGGTATACTTCCGCGATTAGATTACATATATGCCTATGCCGAAAATTTTTCGAACATGACACCAAAAGGGCAGATTTTTCAATCTGCCCTGATGAATATGTGTTATTGCGTAACGATTAGCCTTCTTTGTGGCAAGCCGCACAGTCGGAATCGCAGCCGAGAATTTCCGCCGGGTCCTTGCCCATGCGCTTGTAGTAGTCGGAAATCGCGGAGCGCAGTGCTTCCTCAGCGAGCACGGAGCAGTGCATCTTTACCGGGGGCAGACCGTCCAGCGCCTCGGCAACTGCCTTGTTGGTCAACTTGAGCGCTTCTTCGAGGCTCTTGCCCTTGACCATCTCGGTCGCCATCGAGCTGGTCGCGATTGCCGCGCCGCAGCCGAAGGTCTTGAACTTGACGTCCTCAATGATGCCGTCGTCCGAAACCTTGAGGTAAATCTTCATGATGTCGCCGCACTTTGCGTTGCCGACCTCGCCGACGCCGTTTGCGTCCTCAATCTCACCAACATTGCGCGGATGGGTAAAATGATCAAGTACCTTTTCACTGTACTGCATAAATATATCTCCTTTTTGTCCAATCGGGCGTTATTTCTGCATGAACCATGCCGGACTGTGCACCGCAGTGCCCGATAAAAATTCTCTATAAAAGTCCAGCTCTGCCGGACTTTTATTCCTCTGCCCGCGCCGTGGCGGCGCGACCGCCTTTGCCGTGCAAAGGCGAGGGGGTTATCCGAAACGGTTTCGTCAGGAACCGTTTCGGTATCTAAGGGGGACGCAGTCCCCCTTAGAGGCTTTAGTGATGTGCCGTCAGGTCTGCCGCCGCCGTCAGATTCGGCTTGCCGTTCTCCCAGACCGGGCTCATCGAGCGCAGGGTCTTAACGACGTCGGTTACAGTTTCGATGACATAATCTACATCTTCCTCGGTGTTCTGCTCACCGAGGGTCAGGCGCAGAGAGCCATGCGCGATTTCGTGCGGCAGGCCGATCGCCATGAGCACGTGGGACGGGTCGAGCGAACCGGTCGAGCACGCCGAACCGGTCGAGCCGCAGACGCCCGCGTTGTCCAGACGGAGGATCAGACCCTCGCCCTCGATTGCCTCAAACACGAACGAAGCCGTGCCCGGCAGACGGTTGACCGGGTCGCCGGTGTAGTGCGCATACGGAATGTTCTCCATGATGCCCTTAACGAGCTTGTCGGTCAGCTTCTTGACGTAGCCCATCTTTTCGTCCAGATGCTCGCACGCATCCTGCATCGCAGCCGCCAGACCGATGAAGCCTGCGGTGTTCTCGGTGCCGGAAACCAGACCGCGCTCCTGACCGCCGCCGTAAACCAGCGGCTCAAGCTGAATGCCGTTCTTGACATACAGCACGCCGGTGCCGCGCGGGCCGCGGAACTTATGGCCGGCGAGCGACAGCATATCGATGCCCATTTCCTGTACGTCGATGTGCATATGGCCGACTGCCTGTACGGCGTCGGTGTGGAAAACCGCGCCGACCGAGTGCGCCAGCTCGGAAATCTGCTTGAGCGGCTGAATGGTGCCGATTTCGTTGTTCGCCGCCATAACGGAAACCAGAGCGGTGTCCTCGGAAAGCTCGCGCTTCAGCTGCTCGAGGTCAACATGACCTTCCTTGTCAACGTTCAGGTAGGTGACGCGGAAGCCTTCCTTTTCGAGCGCCTCGCAGGTATACAGAACCGCGTGATGCTCGATCTTGGAGGTGATGATGTGCTTACGGCCCTTTGCGGACGGACCGTGCATGAAGCCGCGGATAGCGAGGTTGTCCGCCTGCGAGCCGCCGCCGGTGAACAGGATTTCGCCCGGCGCGTAGTCGTTGCGCTCGTTGACCGGCATCGCAACGTTCAGGCACTTGGCAACGACGCGGCGTGCCTCGTTGATAGCCTCCTTCGCCTCGCGGCCCATGCGATACAGCGAGGACGGGTTGCCGTAGTGCTCGGTCAGCCACGGCTTCATCGCGTTAAACGCGATTTCGGACAGCGGGGTCGTCGCCGCGTTGTCCGCATATACAAATCTCTTTTCCATTTTATATCTGCCTTTCTTTCCCAAAAAGGATGCTCACGCATACAGGCGTTTTCCCCTGCGGGGCCGCCCTATGAATTACCAGTAAAACGGTAGGTTCATTTCGTATATCTAATATACACCCGAAACGGGCATTTTAGCAAGTGAAAAACTGACGAAACAAGACGCACAGCAGGGCGGTTTTTGCATTACTTTGTGCATTTTGTATCTTTTTAGCCGCCGGTTTCGTCCGCTTTAATGCTTCTCAAGGCTGTCGAGGTGTTTTTTCAGCTTCTGGAGAACGACGTCGTACTGTGCGGAACGGGCGGTCGGGTTGCCGCGCAGCAGGCTCTTTCTCGTGCGGCTGAGGCGTGCGGCGCGCTCGTCAAAGCGGCGCTGAAGCTCGTCGAGACGGTTCTGAATATCCTCGCGCAGGTCGGCGGCACGCATGGCTGCGGCGGCGCGGCGTGCGGCGGCTTCCTCGCGGACATCGCGGGTACGCTCGCTGAGCTCGCCCTTCGCCTCGTCAAGCCGCTGTTCGAGGTCCTCACGCAGGTCGGCGGCACGCATGGCCGCGGCGGCGGTACGCGCCTGTGCCTCCTCGCGGGCATCGCGGGTGCGCTCGGCAAGCTCGCCGGCGGCTTCCTCGACGCGGTACGAGAGATTGGTCAGGCGCGTCAGCGCGGTTTCGCTCAGCTCCTGACGAAGCTCGGCGCCCTGCTCGCGCAGACGGTCGAGTTCCTCAAGCAGCTTGGCAAGGTCGAGAGCCGCACGGACGGATACAACAACGTCCGAGAGGAACGCGGCCGACCAGATGATGTCCGCCGCGACCAGCGCCCAGAACGGCAGGAAGGCGATTACCCACTCGACCGGCCGGTGAATGCAGCGCACGAGAATCAGCCCGAGAAAGCCCCAGCAGAGCGAGGATTGCAGACAGATGCGCCCCTGAAACTGAAACCGGTGGGTGGAATAGTCCCAGTATTTCACCTTGAACAGTTTTTCCATGATTACACCGACAATATACTCGAAAACCGTGGCCGCGACCATGCTCGCGAGGAACAGCGCAACCGGCTTGTCGTAAAGCGGCAGCGAAACGTGCAGCAGAATGACCGCGCCGAAGCCGTAAATCGGCAGCATCGGGCCGCGCAGAAAGCCGCGGTTGACAAAATGCCGCTGCTTTACCGAAACGACCGTGGACTCGAAGCACCAGCCGAGTACGCAGTACAGAAAGAAAACCAGCAGCCACTGCGGAGCGGAATAGCTGTAACCCATTGCTTTTCATCCTTTCAGCGCCGCGTTTCCTCCTGCGGCGGCATTCCTATATTTTATCTAATCTTTTGACTTTTTTCAAGAGGACTACTATAATGGAAGTATGATTTTTTACACGAAGGGCAGGTAACGCTATATGTTGAATTTTACTATTAAAACGCCGACCGAAGTCGTCTTTGGACGGGACATCGAGGACGGCATCGGCGAGCGCATCAAGGAATACGGTGCGCACCGCGTTCTCGTTCATTTCGGCGGTGCGAGCGCCCGTTCCTCCGGTCTGCTCGACCGCGTGGAGCGCAGCCTGTTTGACGCCGGCCTGTCCTTCGTCGAGCTCGGCGGCGTATCCCCCAACCCCAAGATCTCCCTCGTCCGCAAGGGCGTCGCGCTCTGCCGACGCGAGGGTCTGGATTTCGTGCTCGCCGTCGGCGGCGGCTCGGTCATCGACTCAGCCAAGGCCATCGCCATGGGCGCGGCGACCGGCCGCGACCCGTGGGAATTCGCCTCCACCGGCACCAGACCGGACAAAACGCTCCCCGTCGCGACCGTGCTCACGCTCGCGGCCTCCGGCTCGGAGACCAGCAACTCCTGCGTGCTGACCAATGAGGAAACCCAGGAAAAGCGCGGCATCACGAGCGAAACCAACCGCCCGGTCATCTCCTTCCTCGACCCGGAAAACACGTTCACCGTTTCCAAGTTCCAGACCGGCTGCGGCATCGTGGACATCATGATGCACACGCTGGAGCGCTATCTGACGCCCGAGGGCGGCGAAAGCGACCTCACCGACCGCATCGCGGAGGGTCTGCTCATCGCGACCCGCGACGCCGGCCGCCGCGCCATCGCAAATCCGCGCGACTACGAAGCCCGCGCGACCCTCATGTGGGCAGGCAGTGTATCGCACAACGACTACACCGGCTGCGGCCGCAAGCGCCTGTTCCCGGTGCACAAGCTCGAGCACGAGCTTTCCGCTTTCCGCGACGAAATCGCGCACGGCGCAGGTCTTTCCGTGCTGTTCCCGGCGTGGGCGGAGCACGAAATGCAGTATGATTATCCCCGCTTCGCGCAGTTTGCAAACCGCGTGCTCGGCGTAGAGATGGATTTCGCGCACCCCGAACGCACCGCTCGCGAGGGCATCCGCACGCTCCGCCGCTTCTTCGAGGAGATCGGCATGCCGACCCACCTTTCGCAGCTCGGCATCAAGCCGGAAAACTACGAAAAGCTCGCCGCCAACACGGTGCGCACCGTAAACGGCCCAGTCAAGAGTTATTCCCCGCTCGACGAAAAGGCAATCATCGAAATCTACCATCTCGCGGAGTAAGCGGAAAGGAGTGCTCACTTGGACAAGCAGCAATTCTTTAACGGCGCGGTTTTCGACGCCTACCGCTGGTTCGGCGCTCACCTCACCGGCGACGCCGCCGTTTTCCGCACGTTTGCACCCAACGCCTCGCGCATCACGCTGACCGGCGCGATGAACGGCTGGACCGAGACCGACCTGCATCAGGACGGCCGCAGCGGCTTCTGGGAGGTTTCCGTCCCCGGCACGCAGGCAGATCAGCTCTACAAGTACCGCATCTATGCTGCCGACGGCTCTGTGACCGAGCACTGCGACCCCTACGGCTTCGCCATGGAGCTGCGCCCGGCGTGCTGCTCGATCGTGACAAACCCGGACGAGTACCGCTTTACGGACGAAAAATGGATGCAGTCGCGCACGGCCTCGCCCGACACGCCGCTCAATATCTACGAAATGCACCTCGGCTCGTGGCAGCGCAATTCGGAAAACGCGAACGGCTGGTTCACCTACGAGCAGCTGGCCGACCGCCTTATCCCCTATCTTTTAGACGGCGGCTACACCCACGTGGAATTCTTGCCGCTGTCCGAGCACCCGTTTGACGGCTCGTGGGGCTACCAGAACACCGGATTTTTCGCCCCGACCTCGCGCTACGGCACCCCGGCGCAGCTCAGGCTGCTCATCGACCGGCTGCACCACGCCGGAATCGGCGCAATCATGGATTTCGTGCCCGTGCACTTCGCGGTGGACTCCTACGGCCTCGCGAGGTATGACGGCACGCCGCTTTACGAATATCCGCACAGCGCGGTCGGCGAGAGCGAGTGGGGCAGCTACAACTTCATCCATTCGCGCCGCGAGGTGCGCTGCTTCCTCCAGTCCGCCGCGAATTACTGGCTCGAAGAGTTCCATTTCGACGGTCTGCGCATGGACGCGGTCTCCCGCCTCATCTACTGGCAGGGTGACCCGCAGCGCGGCGTCAACGGCGACACGCTCGACTTCCTCAAGAATATGAACCGCGGCCTGAAGGCACGCCACCCCTCCGCCCTGCTGATTGCGGAGGACTCGACCGCCTACCCCGGCGTCACCCGTCCGGTGGACGAGGGCGGCCTCGGCTTCGACTACAAATGGGATCTCGGCTGGATGCACGACACGCTCGAATACTGCCAGACACAGCCGGATATGCGGCCGCGTGACCGCGGCAAGCTGCTCTGGTCGATGCACTATTTCGCGAACGAGCACTATCTTCTGCCGCTGTCGCATGACGAGGTCGTGCACGGCAAGGCCGCCATCGTGCAGAAGATGTGGGGCGCGGACGAAAAGGACAAGTACGCGCAGGCTCGGACGATGTACCTCTATATGTTCGCCCACCCCGGCAAAAAGCTCAACTTCATGGGCAACGAGCTGGGTCAGCTGTACGAATGGAACGAGGCCGGAACGCTCGACGGCGCACTGGCCGACCGCCCGTTCCACCGTTTTTTCCACAGCCTGTGCAGAACTTATCGGGATAACTCCGCGCTGCACGCCGATTACGCCCCGGACAGCTTCGCGTGGGCGAAAAACCGCATGGACGAGCCGTCCCTTTTCGGCCTTGTCCGCCGCGGCGGCGGCGAAACGCTGCTCGCGCTGTGCAACTTCGGTGACGCACCGGCGGTCTATGACGGTGAGCTCGGCGAGGCGCCCGTTCTGCTGCTGCACACCGACATGACCGAGTTCGGCGGTGACACCGAGGAGAGCGACCTCAATCTCGAAAAACCGCTCATTCTTCCCCCGTACAGCGGCATGCTGCTGCGCATCTGAAAAGAAAACATAACGAAAACCACCGCGAAACGCCGTAAAAAGCGTCAAGCGGTGGTTTTCTTTATCAGTACGGATAGATGTGTCAGTTGTTTGCGGTGACGATGCCCTTGTGCAGGCTCAGTACCGGAAGCAGGACCGCGCAGACGATAACGCCCGCAACGCCCTGAACGATGTTCATCGGCACGCCGACAACGACCGCAGTAGCCGCTGCCGCTGCGTTGCTGCCCATGGCGATTTCCATGCCCATCTCATACAGGAAGTAGCCGATGACCATGACGGCCTCCGCCGGGATACCGGCGAGCGCAACGCGAACCGGCGTCGGGCGCTTGGTGCTGCCCGAGGTCAGGCGGCAATACAGCCAGCCGCCGACCAGCGCGGTCAGCGCCTTGATGACGAACGTACCCGGAACGTAGCTCATGTAGCCGGCGAACAGGTCGCTCAGCATCGAGCCGATGCCTGCCGCCAGCGCACCCATGCCCGGGCCGAGCAGCACGCCGCACAGCAGAACCATGCCGTCACCGAGGTGGATATATCCCTGCGTCGGCGTCGGGATGCGGATGATCATGGTAGCTACCGTGGTCAGCGCCGCCATCAGCGCCGCGAATACAATCTTTCTCAGACTTACGTTTTTCATGTGTTACACCTTCGTTTCTTTTTTCATCCCGCCGAAATCGAAATTTTTCCGGGCGGTTTATTCCTCTTATGCTTCTATCTTACACTGCCTCTGACTTGTATAAAAGGGTCAGTCTACGTTATTTTTATAATGCCAGATTGTGCGGACGAGTTTTCTACCGATACCTTATATATAAAAGGCAGGAAATTTCCGGCGGAATACCGGGATTTTTTCCTTCTTTATGATTTATCGCCAAAAACCGCTGTCCGTTTTTGATATTTTTGTCCTGTCCGCCGAAATCATAGTAATCCTATTGACAAAGGGTGATTTAGGGCGTATACTCCAACCATGCTAATTCACATAGAAATGATATGAATTGAAAGGAGAGAGCATGATGACTCGAATGTACGGCATGATGACCTGTTGTCTGTGTATGCACCGCTGCTGTTGTATGCGCTCCTTTGTGACATGGCGAATGTGCGACTGAGCACTGTCTGTTTGCAGGAGGCGTATGCTTCCTGCTTTTTTTGTTGAAAGGAGTTTCCAAACCGTGAAGCATTTTACAAAAGTCCTGCCGATTCTGTCCATCGCGCTGGCGCTCATTCTAGACATCGTGCTGCCGGACAATTTGCAGCACCCCGCCGCAGAGCATCCCTATTTCATCTGGCTACTGGGCGCGGCGCTCGTCGTGTACCTCATCTTTTACGCCGTGTCGTTTTTCCGCCCCTCGCTCCGTGCGAAGCTCGAATACAAAGCGTACTTTTACGCAGGCGCGGCACTGTTCCTCAACATTCTCAACCTGCTGACCGTAAAGTTCGCCATTCTGCCGGTCCTCTACTTCCCCTCGCTTGACCGCGTGTTCGGCGTTCTCTTCGAGGACAGCGCGTTTCTCGCCAAATGCCTTGCCTACTCGGCGCGTCTGCTGTTCATCGGCTGGTTCTGCGGCGCAATCGTCGGCATGCTGACCGGCATCGCAATCGGCTTCAGCAAGACCTTTTCCTACTGGGTTCAGCCGCTCGTCCGCGTGCTCGGCCCGATCCCCTCGACCGCATGGATTCCGATCGTACTCATCGCCTTCCCCTCGGCGGTTTCCGCAAGTGCGTTCCTTATCGCGCTTGCCGTCTGGTTCCCGACCACTGTCCTCACGAGCAGCGGTATCGCCGCCATCCCGAACGCCTACTTTGAAGTCTCCTCGACGCTCGGCGCGGGCAGCTTTTACCGCATCGCCAAGGTCGGTATCCCAGCCGCCATGCCGCATATGTTCCTCGGTCTGTTCAACGGCACCTGCTCGTCGTTCATCACGCTCGTGACCGCCGAAATGCTCGGCGCGAAGTACGGCATCGGCTGGTACATCAACTGGCAGAAGGAAATGATGGCTTACGCGAACGTTTACGCCGGTCTTATCATCATCGCGGTAACGTTCTTCATCCTCATCACCCTGCTCTTCAAATTCCGTGACCATGTCCTCGCATGGCAGAAAGGAGTTATCAAATGGTAGGAAGCATCTCCATTTCGGGCGTTTCCAAGCACTTTATCAATCCGTCCGGCGAGCGCATCACCGCGCTCGACAATGTTTCGCTCGATATTCCCGCCGGCTCGTTCGTGTCGCTCATCGGCCCGTCCGGCTGCGGCAAAAGTACGCTTCTGCGTCTGATTTCCGGCCTGATTCCGATGGACGAGGGCAGCCTGACGCTCGACGGCGCGGCCATCACCGCCCCCGGCGCGGACCGCGGCTTCATGTTTCAGGAGCACACGCTGTTCCCGTGGCTGTCCATCTATGACAATATCGCGTTCGGCCTGCGTGCCCGCGGCATCTACAAGCAGGAAAAGGACCGTGTCGATGAATTCATCGAAATGGTCGGCCTCAAGGGCTTCGAGCAGTCCTATCCGCATCAGCTTTCGGGCGGCATGTGCCAGCGAGCTTCTCTCGCCCGCGCTCTGGTCGGCAAGCCGAAGGTGCTTCTGCTCGACGAGCCGCTCGGTGCACTCGATGCCTTCACCCGCATGAATATGCAGGACGAGATCCTGCGCATCTGGAAGGAAACCGGCATGACCGCCATCATGGTAACGCACGATGTGGACGAGGCCGTTTATCTCTCGGACAAGGTCGTCGTCATGACCCCGCGCCCCGGCCGCATCACCGGCACGCTCGACATTCAGCTGTCCCGCCCGAGAGCGCGCAGCTCGGAGGATTTCCTCCAGTACCGCGCCGAGATCCTGCGCCGTCTGCACTACGGCGGCAAGGTGGACGAGCCGAACTACTATATCTGACGCTCCGCTTGCGCTTCGCTTTCCAGGGGGATTCAAAATCCCCCTGGATACGGAGGACGGTTCCGTAGAAACCGCCCTCCGATACCCCAACGACGCCGCCCCGGGCGGCTGGGTCGGGGTGAAAAAAGCCAGGTACACGCCCCGGCTTTTTTCGGAGCATCACAGATGCTCCGATTATATGCCGCGCGTTGCGCGGTTCCCGTTCCGTGAAAACCCGCACTACCATTTACCTCTGTTACAGCAAAACACCCACCCTACTCCTCGAAAGGAACGATTACCCATGAAAAAGAACCGGATTTTCTCTCGTGTACTGAGCGGCGTGCTCGCCGGTACTCTCGCGCTTTCGCTCTCGGCCTGCGGCGGCAGCAGCGCCTCGTCCGACGCCTCCGCTGACGGCGCTTCGGACAGCGGGACCACCCATCTGCGCCTCATTTACTCCCCCTCGCTGTGCGCGGCGCCGATGTATATCGCCATTGAAAACGGCTACTTCGAGGACGAGGGCCTCGACATTGAGCAGGTAACCGTCGATGCGGCGCACGTTTCCGAAGCCATCGGCGCGGATCAGGTCGATGTCGGCATGGGCCTCATCGGCAAGCTGCTCCAGCCGCTCGAAAACGGCCTGCCCATCAAGTTCACCACCGGCCTGCACACCGGCTGCACCAAGCTGCTCGTACCGGGCGACAGCGACATCAAGAGCATCACCGACCTCAAGGGCAAGAAGATCGGCGTTCCGGGTCTGGCAGACGCCGCGACCGTTGTTTCCAAGCGTTCGCTGAGCGCCGCAGGCATCGGCGTGACCGAGCAGAACATGGAAGTCGAGTTCTCGGTCTACTCGCGCAACGATCTGCCGCAGGCTCTCGAAAACGGTGCGGTTGACGCCATCGCCCTCGGCGACCCGACCGCTTCCATCGCAGAGGAGCAGTACGGTCTGACCGCCCTCATCGACACCGCAACCGACCCGGAGTACAAGGATGAGTACTGCTGCGCAGCGTTCGTCACCTCCAAGCTCGCCGCTGAAAACCCGGCTGCCGCCGCAGCGTTCACCCGCGCGGTACAGAAGGCTTCTCAGTGGGTACAGGAGAACCCGGACGAAACCGCAAAGATCATCGTTGACAAGCAGTACATCTCCGGCGATGTCGATTTCTGCGCGCAGATTCTCAAGACCTACAACTACAAGCCTTCGGTTCAGGGCGGCTATGACGCGCTCAAGCAGAACGCGCAGGAGCTGACCGAAATCGGCATCCTCAAGGAAGGCACCGATGCGACTAAGTTCGCAGACAACGCTTACATATTCTTCGACGACGTTCCGGACGCACCGGAGGCGTCCTCGGAGAGCGGCACCACCGCTTCCGCGGGCACGGCAGCGGCATCCGCCGTCAACTTCTCCGACGCGGCCGCAGCCGAGGAAGAGGACTGCTGCGGCGGCAAGGTCGAGAAGCCGGTAACTACGACCAAGGCTTAAACCTGCAATAATAGGGAGGAAAGGATTCATGTCTGAACTGAAATGCACACACAGCTGCTCGGATTGCGGCAAGCTCGCCTGCCGTTCGGCAAGCGAGGACCAGTATCCCCCGTTCTGCCTGACGACAAGCGCAGACAAGGAACTGCTGGCCGAAACGCTCGATATTTACAAGAACGACGAGCTTCAGGGCAAAATCGCCCGCACCTCGGCCTGCATCGAGGGCGAGTTCTACGGCCGTCTGACCCGCGTCGAGGAAACCATCGAATTCATCAAGCGCATGGGCTTCAAAAAGGTCGGCATCGCGTCCTGCGTCGGTCTGATGCGCGAAACGTCCGTCTTTACCCGCATTCTCAAGGCAGAGGGTATCGACTACTTCACCGTCGGCTGCAAGGTCGGCGCGGTGGACAAGACCGAAATCGGCGTGCCGAATGAGAAAAAGCTCAACCACGGCTGCGGCCACGAGTCGATGTGCAACCCCATCATGCAGGCCAAGACGCTCGCCGCGAACGGCTGCGACTTCAACATCGTCATCGGCCTGTGTGTCGGTCACGACACCCTGTTCCTGCGTCACAGTCAGGTTCCGACCACCGTCATGATCGTCAAGGACCGCGTGCTCCAGCACAACCCCGCCGCCGCCCTCTACGGCGTGCAGTCCATGTATTCGAGATTTAAGAATCTCGGTCTGTAAAGACAGCGAAAGGCTCTCCGTTTTCAGCGGAGAGCCTTATTTTTATGCGTTCGACTGGCGCGGCAGTCTTGAACGAGCTGCTTTAAGGTTTGCCAATCTGCCGTTGCGATCTGGTGTATACGCGCTTCCGTATAGGCTTCAGGTCGAACGCCGCGGGCTTCGCTGGCACTGCGATAGGCAGGTTTAGCAGCCGGCTCGGGCCGTGCGCTTCTTGGCGGAGGTGCATTACGGTCTGAAATAATCGACGTGACGCGTGAGGGCGTCGTTGCCGGATTGTTGGCGGCAGGTTTCGGGGCGGCCTCAGAAGATTGAGGTGCATGATTGACAAAAGAAGCAGCGGCAGGTGGAGTCGTCGAAGCCTGCGGCTGATAATTCTGAGAAGCAGCCGCGGCCTCCGCCTTGGTCTTTACAGCTTCTTCGGCAGCTTTGGCTAGCTCATCCCGTTCAATCCATTGCGGACCGATCCCGAGCGCTTTCCATATTTCCGACTTCCTTTGATCAAGCACGTTTTATTTCTTCCTATACGCGTGCATCGTGATGGCGTCTTCCCGACCGTTGGGGGCAGGATAGTAGCCCTTGCGTCGGCCCATCATGATGAATCCGAATTTCTCGTAGAGTTTAATCGCTCCGAGGTTGCCGGCTCGAACTTCCAGGAACCAATGCTCGATATTGCGTTCGCGGCCGAGTTTGCTCAGCTCATTCATGAGCATCGTGGCATAACCTTTACGGCGAGACAGCGGATTGACGGCGATGCGAAGCAGTTCGCCTTCGTCAAAAATACTGCTGAAAATCGCATAGCCCTCAAGCTCACCGTCTCTTCTGAGAACCAGACAGGTGTCTTTCTTCAGAGAACCGGAGAATGACGTTCGAGCCCACGGATCATAAAAGATAGAGCGGTCTAGAAGGACAACATCATCGATGTCATCCGAAGTCATTCGGGTGATGAGGAGATTTTCAGCCATAAGATCCTCAACGGGATTTCTCGGCTTTACGTTCTTCAATCGTCAATGCAACATGATCACGAACGTAGAGCGGGGACGCTTCTGCGGCGTCTACGGTTTTATTTTCTTCAAAATATTTTTGGGCGAGCGGCACGATCATCTGAGCGTTGACATCGTCCGTGGAAAGCAGTTTCTTGGGTGCGTGATTACCGATCTCGTCGGCGTAGATGCGGAATGCATTTCCGCACAGGAAATCTGCCCCATTGTCGTCGGCAATTGCTAAAAGCTCGGACGGTTTGCAAAGCGCAGGCGCCGTGACTTCCTTGAATTCTTTGTTTTCATAACGAAAGACCGCGCAGTAGCACTCATGCATTCGGGCGTCGATCGCGGCAAGAAGTCGGGCACCTTCTTCCAACGTTTCATGATGGACGTAGGCGAGCGCGAGCAGGGTGTTGACGGGAATGAGCGGTAAATTGAGCGCCCAGCCCAAACCCTGAGCCAAGCCGCAGGCAACACGCAGTCCGGTAAATGCCCCGGGTCCGGATCCGAATGCAATTCCCTTCAGGCGTTCACGAGAACCTCCGGAAGCAGCCAGACCGCTGCGAATCATTCCGAGGATGACTTCTGTGTGTTTTTGCCCGGGTTCGGACTGAAGATAAGTTTCACGGTCAAAACCGGATACCGCGACCGAACATAAATTTCCGGAAGATTCAAGACAAAGAAATGCGCCTGTCATGCAGAGACTCCTATAGTGCAGAGTATTTTAGTCGGTCTGAGACTAAGGAGAAACGCGGGCAGGAGCTCTATCTTGGGCTGTCGGGGCAGTTTTTTGCTCGCCGGCTGCAGCGATGCTTTCGGAAGCAGATTCCTGAATCGTGACAATCAGCATCTGATGATTTAAATCATTCATCTCGGCAAGTTTCGAAAGGAACTGATCTTCATATTCAATCTGAGCCGGCGTCTTAAGCATTTCAGACATAACCAGCTGTTTGTTGGCCTGACGAACCTGCTCCCTCAGTTCGCAAAGCTCTTGCTTAGACAGCCGCTTATATAAAACATAGGGGCGGTCATTATCACGAGCGAGCTGATGATTTGTAACAAAACGCTCACGCAGGCGTCTTCGTTCCATTTTCGGAAGGAAAGCTCTAAGCTCGGCGCGCTCCTCGTTGGTCATTAAATGCCAGTGGTAATCACGATGTCGGGCGGATAATGTCAGCCACAGGGATGCTCTGGCTTCGGCGTCTAATTCATCCCAGGTGCACTTAGGGACGTTGGGGTTAGAAGCTGCGTTTGGCGCGTGCGGACGAGGAATAGAACTGCTTTTCTCGGCAGAGGAAGCGTCGATCACGACAGTTGCAGTCGTTTCTGACGGTAACGGATTTCCCGAGTTATGAGCAGAACCGACTACGGGCTGCAGCAAGAGCAAAACAACGGGTAGGTATCGGATCTCTTTCAAAATAGTCGCCTCTTTCTTTTATTCTCATAATCCTATTCAACTTATTGCCCAAAAGGAATAGGGGCATGTAGCAAGAAAACCAAAAAGAGGATAAATTTTGTAGCATCATGTAATTTGTAAATCTTCCGACAGGAGATGCTATGCAAGAATCAGAGACATTGAGAAAAGACGGCGGAGCCCTTAGCAACAAGCGCCCTCCGCGCATCCTCGTGGTTGACGACGACAGCCGCTTACGCGATTTGCTTCGTCAATTCCTTACAAATAACGGTTTCCACGTATCTGTGGCGGAAAATGCCGAACAGATGAATCGTCTGTGGTTAAGAGAACGTTTTGACGCCGTGGTTTTGGACGTCATGATGCCGGGGGAAGACGGAATTTCCATTCTGAAGAGAATCCGCGCTTCCAATGACACAACGCCGATCCTGATGCTTACCGCTAAAGGAGAAGACATCGATCGAATCTTGGGCCTTGAATTGGGCGCCGACGATTACCTCCCGAAACCCTACAATCCTCGCGAACTGCTGGCCCGTCTGCATGCCATTCTGCGCCGCAGAGAACCGGTTGATCCTCCCGGAGCACCGAGCAAAGAAGATGAAGTCGTCCGTTTCGGCAACTTCTCTCTTGATCTGGGTACTCGCAAACTTTCTAAAGGCGACGAAGAAATTCCGCTTACAACCGGTGAATTTGCGGTTCTTAAGACATTTGCACGTCATCCGAGAGTTCCGCTCTCCCGCGACAAGTTGATGGAAATGGCCCGCGGCCGCGAATACGAAGCCTTTGACCGTTCTTTGGACGTTCAGGTTTCTCGTTTGCGTAAAATTATCGAACCTGATCCCTCCAAACCTCGCTATCTTCAGACAGTTTGGGGCTTAGGCTACGTGTTCATTCCTGACGGCGCTTCCGACGCTCAGGATAAGAAATAATTTGTGATCGGAAAGTGAGGCAATATGGCAGACAGGGCCGGCAAAGAGGGCTTCGGTTCGCAGTTTTTTTCCGGGTTGTTTTGGAAAACCTTCGGAGCGCTCTTTATTCTGGTGCTGACCAGCGTCTGCGCTTGGCTTTACGGTTTGGCCGTCTTGAATGAGGCACCGCGAGCCCAAGCTGCTTCACTGCGAATTACCGCAATTACGACACTGACCCGCTATGCGCTGATCAGTGCCGATACGAGTTATCGTTTTGACCTCATCATGGCATTGGCTCAGCGTGAGGGCTTGACGATACTCCCGAAAGAACCGTACGACCGTATTGTTCTGCTGGAAAGCGACAGTCTCAACGATCTGATTCTTGATAATGTCCGTTCGTCTTTGGGCAAGAAGACCATTCTTGCTCAGAGTCTGAACGGCATTCCCGGTTTATGGGTCAGTTTCGAGATCGACGGAGACGAGTATTGGATTCGAGCAGAACGAACGGCCGAAAACCCAAGATTGGGCGCCAATTGGATGTTTTGGTTTGCAGGGATGCTGCTCATTTGCGCCCTGTTTACGGTACTTCTGACCAGCCGTTTGATTGACCCTCTCGCAAAACTCAGTGAGTATGCGCGAGAGCTCGGCCGGGGCGTTTTTCCGCAGCCGCTGCCTCTTGACGGTCCGAGTGAAATCCGTGAAGTGAACGAAAGCTTCAACGTGATGGTCTCCGACCTGAAGCGTTTGGCAAGCGATCGCGAACTCCTGCTCGCCGGTGTCAGTCATGACCTTCGCACACCGATTACCCGCTTACGACTCGAAGTTGAACTAGCCCCGTTATCTGAAGAGACTCGCGAAGCCATGTGCAGCGACCTCGATCAGATGGAAAGCATCGTTAAGCAGTTCATGGCTTATGTTCGTCAGGGCGAGGCCGAACTTGAGGTCGTCAACATTTCCGATACTGTCAAGCATGTAATTGCCGCCAATCGTGTGGCATCTCAACCGGACATCCAACTCCATACCTCCATTGAGGACGGTCTGGAAGTCCGCGCCAATCCGACGGATTTAGCGCGAGCTGTTCAAAATATGATCGTCAATGCCGGCAAATACGGCCGCAGCTCCGACGGCATCCTGCGCCTGTCCATTACGCTTCGTTACCTGAAGAAGCGCGGAGCGGCTGAATTGATCGTTGCCGATGACGGTAAGGGCCTTCCGGAAAGTGATTTGGAACGCGTTCTGCGTCCGTTTGAACGCGGCGACACGGCCCGCGGAAATGCTTCCGGTACCGGTTTAGGCCTCTCTATTGTTAACCGCGTCGCCAAGGCGGGCGGCGGTTCTGTTCGTTTGGCACAGAATATTCCGAACGGCTTGAGCGTTCAAATGATTATTCCGGTTGTGCCTAAAGCCTCCGTTGTGAGAAAACTTTCCGAGGGCAAGGATGCCCCCGAAAAAGCGGATTAAGCACGGGCCTCAAGCAGAATGACTGCTTGAGCGACGATTCCTTCTTCTTTTCCCTCAAAGCCCAGCTTTTCGTTGGTCTTGGCTTTGACGTTCACACAATCAACCGGCAGCTGCAAAATGGCTGCCAGAGAGGCGTTTATCTGATCCATAAACGGGGCAAGTTTCGGCTTCTGAGCGATGACCGTGCAGTCCACGTTCACCGGTTTCCAGCCTTTATCCCAAACTTTCTTTAAGGCTTCAGAGAGCAGCTTTGCGCTGTCCGCACCCTTGTAAACCGGATCCGTATCCGGGAAATGTCTGCCGATGTCGCCCATGGCAGCTGCACCGAACAAAGCGTCCGTGACGGCGTGCAAAAGCACGTCGGCGTCGGAGTGTCCGTTCAATCCCAAAGAATGCGGAATTTGTACGCCGCCCAAAATCAACGGGCGTCCTTCGACCAAGCGGTGTACGTCATAACCTTGGCCGACTCTAATTTTGCAGTTACTCATTACTATCCTTTGCTTCACGAGCTAAAAAGATGGCTCGGGCGAGCCAAAGGTCCATCGGACGCGTTACTTTGATATTTGTGGGTGTACCTTCTACCAAAGCAGGATGTTTTCCAACAAATTCCATGGCGCTGGCTTCATCCGTTACGGCTGAGCCGACTTCTTTCGTGGCGCGCGTTAATTCGCCCACCGGGAAGCACTGAGGTGTCTGAGCGGCCCATAAACCGTCACGGCTGACCGTGCAGGCGATCGTACCGTTTTCGCCTTCTTTTTTAAGCGTGTCATTGACCGGAACGGCAAGTATGGCGCTTTCCTGATGTCTTTGGCAGTAATCCATCAGCTTGGTGACATCGGATGTCAGCAGGCAGGGACGGGCTGCATCATGGACCAACACCCAGTCCGAAGATTTCAGATTAGAAAACAAAATGCCGTTCTTCACACTGTCGGCTCGAGTCTGGCCTCCGACACGAGCGACGCGGACGCGCGGATCTTCAAATGTCAGTCTTTGACCGATCAAGTCGGCAGGTGAGATGACAACGACGAGTTCTTTAATGCGGGGCTCGTCAAGGAGCACTTGAACCGAGCGTTCCAGCATCGTTTTACCGGCGATAAGTTCATATTGTTTGGGGCTGCCGGTGCCCATTCTTGAACCGACTCCCGCAGCAACGACGACTGCGCCGAAGACGGGTTCTTCATTGTCCGGATTCATAGCTAAACCAATTATTAAAGTTGGGTAATAGTTTAGAGCAAACCGTGAGACGGTACTTAATCGCTCGTCGGCTCAAAATCCGCAGAAGCATCAAGCTCTTGAACGCTGTGGCTTCTCGGCGGAACGTACTGAAGTTCAGCATGCTCGGACGTCCTTTCAAGGAGCGCCGCTTCTCGTCCTGCAATTCTGCCGAATACCACGGCATCGGTTAAGCCGATGCCGCCCAAGCGGTCTTTTCCGTGAACACCGCCTGAGGCCTCACCGGCAACGTAAAGGCCGGCAATGGGTTCTTCGGAGGTATTTAAGACTTGAGCTTTTTCATTGAATTTAAGGCCGCCGCAGCAATAATGAACGCCCACTCTTTCCTGCCCGACGTAGAAGGGCGGGTAAGTGATGGTTTGAAGCATGACTTTTTTACCAAAGTCTTTGTCGACGCCTTTGAGAACAAACTCGTTGTAGCGGGTAACCGTTTCTTCCAAAGTTTCCGCCGGGCAGCCGATGAAGGCAGCGGCCTGCCGAAGCGAATCAAATTTTTTCACTGCTTCGTCGGCAAGCTTGTTCTCAAGAGATAAACCTTTTTTGGACTGAGAGTCAGTGATCACCCACATCGCTCTTTGAGGCTGTTTCAATAGCTCGGCGAGCACATCTCCGTGAGACGCCCCTTCATTGACAAACCGAAGACCGTTTTTGTTCAGATAGATGTCTGCGCCGGTGTAGTCGACGAGACGTCCGCCGAGGAAGCAAATCCTTTGAATCTTATCCAAATCAACCGTAGCTGCGTGGAAGGGCTTGGTAAATTCCAACGCATCGCCCCAAGCGCCGTCAAGATATCTGCCGCCCGGATTCGCCGTCGAGGGCATAAACGCCGAGATTTCAGGATTGAATTTGCGGCATAAAGCGTTGTTTGCCGAATATCCGCCGGTTGCAATAACCACGGCATTGCCGCGGATGTAGATCACTTCATGGTTTTTGCTTTTAACAACGACACCGTTGACGTTGCCGGAAACAGGATCCTGAAGGAGGTCGGTGACCGGCTGGTCATACAAAAAGCGGACGCCGCGTTCGCGTGCTCTCTGATTGAGTTTGAATATGTAGTGAGAACCGGTGAAACCTTGGATCGTTCTGAAAGCGTAAGCCGAGGGAGAGCCGACGGCGACATAAGGTTCCGGGTTCCAAACCAGGCCGTGCGTTTCCAGCCAATCCATGGCCGCCTCACTCTCAGAGAGCAAAAGCCGAGCTAAATCTTTATTGCCGAGTCCGCCTCCGACTTCCATCATTTCTTCCAGGACTGCGTCTACCGAAGTGTGAATTCCAAGCGGTTCAAGACGTTTCGGAGAGACGGCAAGGAAGGATCCGGTAGATAAACGGGAGTGCCCGCCGAGCACGGGAAGCTTTTCAATAACGAGAATGCGATCGGCACCGTTTTCAGAAGCGGACAAAGCGGCTGATAAACCCGCTAAGCCGGAGCCGATCACAATGACATCCCATTGCTGTCCGAGGTTCATGGGAGCCTGAGCAAAAGAGACGGCGGGAGCCGCAGCTAAAGCGCTCAAACTCGTCAAGCCGGCGAGAAACTCTCTTCTGATCATTTCGCGGAAGCTTCGTTAAGCAGGATCAGTGCGCGCGTAATTTCAGCCACAGAATCCATTGCAAGTTTTTCGGAGGCTCGGCTTCGATGCATTTTGATCGTAGGCACGGAGAGTTCGAGGCGGTCGGCAATTTCTTTATTGGTCAGCCCCTCGGCGACCAGAGACAGGACTTCTTTCTCTCGATTGGTGAGCTGTCGGTAGCGGCGCTTTAATGCATTTAATTCGTTGACTTCTTCCGCTCGACGGATGCCGAGCTCAACCGCTTTCGTAACTTCTTGATTTAACCGTTCTGGATCGACAGGCTTTTCCAAGAAGGTCAGGGCGCCTTTGCTCATGGCGTTCACTGCCATCTGAATGTCGCCGTGTCCGGAAAGGAAAATCAGCGGGAAATGAGCAAAGCCGCGCTCAATGAGCGTTTCCTGCACTTCAAGCCCGGTCATCTGCGGCATGCGCACATCTAATACGGCGCAGCCGGGAATACTGAGGTTGTCGCGGACCAAAAACTCCGCCGGAGAATTATAAGCAGCCACTTTCCAGCCGAGGACCTCCAGCAGGATCTTGGTAGAAAACAATAAACTTTCGTCGTCATCGACGAGGCGGATCAAGGTATGTTCTTTATTCATTGATTTTTTTTCTCCGGATCTTTGGTCGCTAAACGATCAATCATAAGTTCAGCGCGTACGCCGCCTTTTGCCAGGCGTTCAAAGTGCAGCGACGCCGAGTGCATATCGGCGATCTCACGCACAATGGAAAGGCCCAACCCAAGGCCTTCAGGCTTGGTGGACTCAGCGGCGTGCTCCAATCGTGTGAACTGCTCGTCGCTTAGGACCAGACCGTTATTCCAAACGGTGACCTTCCAGCGTTTGCCTACCGGCTCTAACGAAACGCCGAGCTTGGGTCTGCCGGACTCTTTACTGGCAGCTGCGGCATTTCGAATTAAATTCAAAATTAAAAGTTCCAAGGAAAGAGGATCGGCTAAAACCGGCGCTGTGGCCGCGTCCGTTCGGAAGGGAACTGCTGTTTTGGCTTCTTCCTGCTGATGGAAGGTGCGGATCGCTTTTTCTACGATCCGAACTAAATCGTATTCAATATGTGCAGGCTGCTCTTTTTTTGCAAATTTGCGCCCGAATCCACGATACGGGAAATGCGTCTGGTTTCCGCATCCATGTTCTCCACATGTATGTCCTTCCCCGTGGCTGTGCTCATGGTGAGAACACCTCACATCTGGATTATAATCAAGTGTTTCATTAATAAATGCTTCCACCGCCTGATCTGCATCACCGGAAACTCCGCCATAAAACTTAATACCTGCTGCCGCTAACGCGGTCTGAGCACCTCCTCCGATTCCGCCGCAGATCAAAACATCGACATTTAATGCATTA
>ERZ773204.903-NODE-903-length-24609-cov-6.378309_pt1 | contig 24609 bp, 26 predicted proteins | sample MGYA00581007_ERZ773204 | MGnify/ENA primary metagenome ERZ773204 (study PRJEB29015, sample SAMEA2737757) | human gut metagenome | biome: human gut; feature: human-associated habitat; material: faeces | place: China | collected 2012 ... | reverse complement strand
ATATTTGTGTCTGTTTTTTGATTTCCACGTTCCCATAACGCAAGTATAGCACAAACCTCCGATTCCTGCTACCTTAACCCACCGTCTAAAGCCAGTGGGATTGCGGTAGCCCTATTTCAAGATTCGCTCAAAAATCCTGCTGTGAGCTGCCGATCAGCTCTGCTGACATTTTCATATCAGTGGCTCTGCAATCCTCGCAAAGCATATATCCCAGTCGCAGATTGAACCTCGACTAAGCTATATATATTACTATTCTTCTATTTTTCAGGTATGTATTATCATAGCTAAATGCCTATACCTGTACAACAAAAATTATATCATCTTTCTAGACCTCAAACTTATATCCCATTCCCCATATAGTTTTGATATAATCTCCCTTATCACCCATTTTCTTTCTGAGCTTCTTTACATGTGTATCAATTGTTCTTGCATCTCCAAAATAATCATAATTCCATACATTATTAAGAATCTTTTCCCTTGATAATGCAATCCCCTTATTATCTATAAAATATGATAAAAGTTCAAATTCTTTATAGCTTAATTCAATCTCCTTTCCATCAATCCTTACTATATGCGCTGCCTTATCAATCTCTATTCCACCTATATCAATACATTCATTACTATCAACCATATAGGCTCTCCTTATAAGAGCATCAACCCTTGCAGTCAATATCTTAGGACTGAACGGCTTGCTTATATATTCATCTGCACCACAGTCAAACCCCTGTAATTCATCACGTTCTTCACTTTTAGCAGTAAGCATAATAATAGGTACTTTTGAATTCTTTCTTATCTCACGGCATACTTCCCAGCCATCCATCTTAGGCATCATCACATCGAGTATTACAAGTGCAATATTCTTATCTGCATAAAATTTATCTATCGCTTCTTCTCCATCTCCTGCTTCTATAACTTCATAATTCTTTCTTGACAGGAAATCATTAACAAGCTTTCTCATTCTGCTTTCATCATCAACCATTAAAACTTTTAATTTATCCATTGTAACCCTCCATTCAATACACTTAATCTTATTACAGTTTATTTCTGCAATATAAAACCATAAGCTTATAAATTATCAAATCATATCCATATATTACCTTACAGTTATGTTTAATTTGTGAAATAATATATGTTTTTTCTATGTCTTAACCCTGTTATTTCCCCTGCATCTGTGCTTCTCTTTCCTTAAGCGATGCTTCCTCTGACTGTAGCTGTTCCTGCCAGGCTGAATATTTATCCTGTAGTTTTGTTTTATAATTGATTATATTTTGAATATCTTACTTTTATATCTTTTGATATCTTATCAATTCCTTACACTCCGCATAAATACCGGTTTTTATATTTTCATATTTTCACAGATATTTATATATAATTCTGTGTGGGTGGCAAATGGGTGGCAATTCAATATATGCTTTCCACATGCCTATAACCTATTTATCATTATCATACCATTACGGCAGCCATACCGCAATGGTATGACAATAATAATATACACGGTCACGATTGGCGACATGCCAATATTAATTATGCATGTTCTGATACTCTTCCGAATTAACTATCTCTGTATAAATATCTCTAAGTAATGCATATCCCATGCGTGCCTCAATAACATCTTCGCTCTCAGGATCTCTTCCAAGAAGTGTCCTGTAACAGTTAATAATAAATTCTCTCTTATGTTTAATCCTGTACTCATCAGAATCCTTTAAGGCATTATCAACATCCGATAAGTCACAATCATAATCTCTGTCGATTATGGCATTGGTGTAAGCTTCTAGCGCTTCCGGGTCTGCCAGTCTGCCCAACTGCTCTATAAAACATGTATTAATACAATTTCTTGCCTGCTGTATTGTCATATTAGTTTCCTCACTTTCATTATTACTATTATTTTCATCATAAAACATTGACACATCCAAATGCTGTGGTGCGCCATTAATATTTCCATTTGTAGATGTATATTGCCAGCCCATTATATTCCAGCCATCCATCGTAAATGGTTCATCAAGATTGGGATTATCCAAATACATTGCTACCCACAGTGGATACTGTGTAAGTCTGCTGTCAAAGTACTCATTTACAAAGCTCATATTTGCATATAACATTGTATTGTATCCATGCTCTGCCATTCTGTCAGCAAATGCAATCGCTATATCACTTATCAGCTCACTTGTTGCTCCAATTCCGTTATCATTCATATAACGGACTGTATCTCCTTCAATATCATATACAACAGGATAATCAAGACTTATTCCATTTAAAACCTCTGCACATGCATCGGCTTCTCTTACAGCTTCTTCTGCGCTTCTTGCATAACAGAACCAGTATACCCCTGTTTTATGTCCTGCCTGCTTTGCCTGTTCAATAAAATAGTCAAAATTAATATCCTTTTGTGCAGCTGAATTGCCATATCCGGCTCTTACTATAACTCCTTGTATATTACTTTCTTTTATTGCTTTAAAGTCAATTGAACCAATTGTCTGATTACAAGATACATCAATTACTCCGTACATATTAATCCACCTTTCTTTACTTCTTAATTATCCTTTTTAGGCTTGCTGTAATTAAGTGCCTGCGAACTGTCACATACGCCTGCTGTTGTCGGATCTGTGATTATTCCAAGTGTCACAAGAAGGTTGACGATAATCATAATAATCTGCATGACATTATCCTGGCTTACTGCCGGCACAATCTCAAGCAGCCCTAAAAGCTGGTAGAAAAATGCTAACACTGCTGTTACAAATGCTACTACAAATGTTTTGTTCTTAAATCTTACTTTCCAGTTAATCTTAGTCATAATAAATTCCTCTCTTTCATAAATTTCCATTAATGTCTTTACGCCATTGCATGCCCAATAAATAATCGTGATAACATAATTACATATTAGTTAAACAGTCCTGTCTGCACTGCATAGAAGAAAAATCCTATCAGTGCCGTAATTATTGTTGTTACCAGTGCTTTAATTGTACTGTTAGTATGTTCTAACGCCGTACACAATGCCGCCAGCCTGTTGTCCATAACTGCCGTCACAGACTCAAGCTTTCTGATACATTCAGCGTGGTCATCTAAACGCTTTTCTGTGGTGTCTAACTGCTGTTCAACAAGTTCATTATTCATCTTCTGCTCCTTTCCACAGCGTTTAAGACTGCTTATTTTATGGTATAAAAAAAAGACACATGCGTGCCTAACTTGTGTCGTAATACATTCAATCACCTTCTATTATGTTTTAATTTTCTCTATATGTCATAAATGTTTTATTTGATGATATCTATATATTTCTTTATTTCATAAATATTTTTTTTAATATTAATATTTATATTATGTGTATAAATTGGCTATGATTGTGCCGTTTGGATAAAACAGTAAATTTTTAGCTCCAGCATCGTAAAACAATTTGATTGACTGTGACGGATCCGTTAATGCTGCCGCACATTTGCCGTAGCGGCTTGTATTTACATAAAACTCACCGTTGGCGTTGGTTACGCCGTTAAAGTTTGCACTTCCGTTAAAATATGCACTTCCATTGGAATATACATCCCCGGCATGTATTACAGCATACTTAGCATATGCTCTTGATTCATATGCCGCACCTGCGTAGAATGCGTAGTCATATGTCTGTCCGGTATTCTTGCACATACCGGAGTCAGCGCCATATATTGCCGATGAATTAATGGTAAAGCTGCCTATTACACCGGTTATACATGTAAAGTTACCCTCCCTGGTCATGCTTGTCCCTACACTGCTCCAGCTTAATCTGTTGGCTTTAAGATTTATTGCGTCAGCGCTCGCATTAATAATACTGATAATCTTGCCATTATCTGACTTATCAATCTTAAGCTCAAGACTGGCTTTCGTTGCCACGTCCTCGGATGCCGGTGTCCAATCAGTTGCTTTTGTTCCTTTTTCCAGTTTGAATTTAATACTATCTGTGTCCGTTATTGTACCGTCATTGTCATATGCAATCACTGCATTGAAATACTTCGCATTTGCCGGTGCTGTAAATGTCTTTGGAAATGTCTTAAACCAGTCGGTACTGCTTATATATTTATAATTGGAGTCATAAAAAAATAAAATTATTTTCCCGGTTCCATATTTAGATAAAATATATTTAGCTCCGCCCTGGATTGCCCTTGCACTCTTTGTTCTCAGCCTTGTAGTCGAATCTGTTCTCGTACCGGCGGATATAGTTCCACGCTCCCAGTAAGACATATCCATTCTGTCCTTAATTATTGAATCTGTTCCATCTTTTCTGTGGAATGTTTACATTGTTACTGTCAGAGCTGCCGCCCTGCTGCTGTCCGGCACCTATCCTAAAACCGGCATTGTTTTCTTTTTCCGGTTTAAGTGCCGGCACATCCTTAACCACCTGTTCAAGTGCTGCCTTGATATTATCTTCTGATATCTTCCCATCATTACCTTTAGCTTTGGTAAAGTCAGCCATTTTAAGGACATATGGAAGCGTCTTGGCAGCTATGCCAAGTGTCATAGCTACTTTTGTAGCTGCAAGTTCTATCTGTGCCTGTTCCGCCAGCTGCTGTGCCACAGCCAGCTCACTCTTAAGTCCGGCATTTACATTGTTCTGTTCATCCGTCTGCTGCTGTTTATTCTGCTTAAATGCCGCTATTGCCTGACTTACTTCATCTTCTGATAATCCTTGCTGCTGAAAATAACTTTTAAGCACAGCATTTTCCTTTTTTGCCGTCGCGGCGTCAAGCATTGTCTATATCTTGTCATAATCAACCACGGCTGACTGCTGTGTGTTGTGACTGCCACCCTGCACGTCTGTATTTACATTGTTGTTTTCACCAGCGTTCTGGTCGCTGTTACCATCTCCGCCCTCTGCGAAGAACTGTAAATTAATAGGTAATGTCTTTCTCATCACTCTATCTCCTTTCTTCCGTTTACCGCCCGTCGGCATTTTCCTAAAGTTTAGTGCCATTAAGTTTTGGGCATAAAAACAGCACCCACAGCTTATTGCTATGCGCGTTTATTAACTAATATTAAATTGTGTTGCACCGGTGCAACTTGGGTATAAAAATAACAGCTCTATAGCTGTTTATTTAATCTAATCTTCAATTCTCTTAATATCATATGCTACTGCACACTGATGTTCTATTTTACAACCTCTAGCCTTATCCCAGCCTTTAACAAAATATACAACATCAGCCTGTGATAGAAGTTTTATTGATTTTCCTAAAAACCACAATGGCTTAGCTTCTGCTGGTGCTCCTTCAAAAAAAGACTCTATAACTTCTACTTTCTCACCTAATAGCAGCTCTGCATATTCTATTGCCTTTTTCCTTGTTTCTTTTATTTCCTTGTCTGTTTTACCTGCCATAGGCTGGCTAATAAATAATTTTTTCATACTGTCTTGTCCTCACTTTCTTAAAATTGGGTATAAAAATACCACCAGTCTCTCGACTGGTGGCTGTTAGCTGCTTATATATAGTATGAAGAAACTATTTGGCAGGCGTACGCTTCTCCTGCATCTCTCGGGTTTCCCCTGTCATTACCATCGGCGTGTGGATCGTACGAATTCTTCCACCTCAAATAGTTTCTCCCTTACTGTATGTATATTATATAGCTTTTATTCTTTTTTGTAAAGAATAGTTTTATTTCTCAATAAACGATTCCATTCTTTTTCATCAATCTTCATAAATGTAATAATTGAATTTTTATAATTAGGATTGTCCTTTGATGTTACTAATCTTAATACCGTTTTAAAAACCTCACCATTTTCTCTTATCTCTTTTAACAATAACGCAGTATTTGGTTTATTTGCTTCTATGATATAATCTGGATTTTTTACAATTTCTCCAAAGTATGAAGAAAATCTTTCATAATCATTTGGATGCCTATCCATAATATGTTGAATCTGATTATTAGTTATAACAACTTCATCTGTAAGTATATCCTCCGCAATACACCTATATATTTCTTTATTTATTTTGCCAATAGAATGCACATCTAAAACCCCTTCATCATTTGTATTGTTTAGTATATCATTCTTTTGTCCATTTGCAACTACATTCTCCCACTGTTCCTTCCTTACCGCATACACTTTCTTGTTATCCGGATCTAATGAAAACTCTGATAGCCTGTCGAACTGCTCAGCCATTCTGCCTGCATACTGCTGTTTCTGCTCCTGTCTGTAATCTTCTTTTATATTCTCAAGCTCTTTCTTTGTATATGCCGGAGATATCTCATCATCATCCAGTCCTGCAAAATACGTTGTATGGCTGTCCTTGCAATTAGGATGATATAATCCGGCTTCCATTGCACTGCTCATAAGCTGATAAGGTCCATCAGATGCCTTGCCTCCACTCCATACATCATCTATAAGCACCTTTCCAACAAATGGCAGGCATTTAGGACAGGGATTTCCACGCTTATTCATTATAACCGTAGTTATACCCCACTTTTATCTCTGTTCGCCTTCCCCGGTAAGATATGCCCTTTTACTGGCTGTCTTTATTGCCATCTTTGCATATTCCTTTACGCTGTGGCGGCTTCCATTCTTATATTCAATACAATTAATACCGGCTTTTAAAAATTCTTAAATAAAAAACCAAAGTTAAACACGATAATTAGTTTATATTGTTTAACTTTGGTTTATTTAATTCTATGATATTTTATTCTGTGGGTGGCAAATGGGTGGCAAAACTAAAAAATTCAAATAATTATATCCAAATTAATAAGCTATACTCAATCTATAATTATATGATTTTCTATTTTCCACAGTCCATCAAAACCGCCGTAACCCCTTATCTTCCCTGTATCTGCGCTTCTCTTGCCTTAAGCGATGCTTCCTCTGACTGTAACTGTTCCTGCCAGGCTGAATATTTATCCTGTAGTTTGGTTTCATAATTGATTATGTTAGGATTTTTACTTGTCAGAGTAATTATAATCATTGCAATAATTACAACAACCAGCGCCAGATTTATAATAACGGAGGTCGTAAATCTGCTTTTATACATATTACGTTCTCTTTTTAATATTCTTATCTCACTCTGATTTTCAATAATCTCCCTCTTACCTTCAAGCACACTCTGCACATCATTATTAATTGGAATCGGACGTATTCTGTTATTAGGAATCTCTTTACATATATATAGAAACTGCTGCAATTCCTTAAGATAATTCAACCCGACCATTGTGCTAAAGAGTTTTTTATCAATTATTGAATTATATAATGCATAGACCTGCCTTGCATCCTTAGTATTAATCTTTGATGACATTTTATTAATTGCCTGAAACTCCTCTTTGGCAGCATCTGCTGCCTTCTTATCAGTAAATGTATATCCACCGACCGTATACTGCTTCTCTTCCTGTCCACTGGTTCTGTTATCTGCCATAAAACCCTCCATTTCTGTATATAACCATCTCAAAAATTATTTTAAATATAATTTATTTTTACCTTCTGATACATATCTATATTTACTATACAAGCGGTAAATACCTTTTGTCCCTTATATTATATTTATTTTAACACATATTAATATTAATACAATCATACAATAATCACATAAGAGGCTTTAATGTTACTGTGTACCTCCGTATAACTTACAGTAATATTATATGCTGTCAGAAAGTGGTGATTATTGTGAAAAAAAAGACATTTATGTCATCTGACAATCTTCCATTAAAATGTCTGATATTAATTGCATTTACAGGAATTATTATATTTCCACAAACCGCCTTTACAGGTGCAATAACCGGTATAAAACTATGGGGCGCTACCATTTTCCCTGCTTTATTTCCGGCATTTATTATTACCGGCTGCATAATCAGATTATTCCCTATGAATTCAGGTCTTTCATATATATACATTATACTATCCGGCTTATTATGCGGATATCCCTTAGGTGCATATCTGTGTGGTACATATCACTCCGAACACCCTGATGAAAACATAAGCAGCCGGCTTGCCGCATTTTGTAATATATCAAGTCCATCATTTGTAATTAATTATATAGTAAATCAGATATTATATGAAAAAATTGAATTATGGAAAATATTACTATGTATATATACTCCCGTTATTGAATGTCTGGTAATTATTATGTTTATCCATCATAAGGATATATTTTGTGGCATTAATAAAAATATTACAACAAAAAAACAGATGCCGTTTAGAATATCAGATATAATTGACAGTTCCATTACCGATGCCGTCAACAATATGCTTAAACTGGCAGGATATATAATTATATTTTCATGTCTTTCACAATATATTATGCTTCTGCCTATAAATAATCCTGTAATAAGCACAATTCTTTGTTCCATTACCGAAATAACCAATGGAATATTTCTATGCAGCCGTCTTAATATTGATACAACTTATATATGTATTATAATTACAGCCGTAAATGCCTTTGGTGGAATATCAACACTTATGCAGACTGCCGGAATAACCAGACAGAATAACATTAATATTAAATCTTATCTATATGGAAAAATAATACTTACAATCGTAAGTATCGTAAATGCCATGATTATCTTGCTGCATTAATTAAAAAAGCGAGTTATTACAATTATAAATACTGATTATAATATCTGCAAAAGTCAGATACGACTAATCATTATTATATAAAATGTAATATACTCGCATATTCAATAAAATCATAAATTATTTAAGTTAGTTATTCTCATCGTTATCATCGTAACCTGAAATATCATCCTGATGATTATCATACTGTGGTATATCCAGCGGTTCACTTTCCTGTACTTCATCAGATGTCTGATTCATATTCTGTTCTTCCTCCTGCTGGTTATCCGCCTTTAACTCATTACGATTATTATTTACAACATTCAGAATACTTTCAAGTCCTGACATAAGAGAATTATATTTATTTCTGTTATCCTTAATTGAATGTTCTATTATATATTGGAGCTTCTCAAGCATATCATCTGTATATTGTATCGCTCCCATTCTTATCTCGTTGGCATCATTTGTAGCAGAATCAAGAATATGCTGCGCCTGCATAGTTGCCTCATCAATCATCTTATTGGCTTTCTGATATGCCTGCTGCATAATCTCATGCTGGTCAATAAGTTCTGATGTATGAATCTGTGCCTGATTAATAATCTCATCTGCTTTTTCCTTGGCATCTTCAATAATTGCATCTGTATTATTTAATATTCTCTGATATTTTTTAACTTCTTCCGGTGTCCTTAATCTCAATTCCGATAAGAGGTCTTCCATTTTTTCTTTGTCAACCGCAATCTTAGTAGTTGAAAATCTAATATATTTACAATCATCAATATACGCTTCAATATCACTAATTATCTGCTCTATTCTACTCATATTCTCTTCTTATCCCCTTTTGCTGCTTATTATCAGTCTTTATGAATATTGTATCTTTCATATACCCTGTCAATTATCTGGGCAGGAACAAATTTACTTATATCTCCACCGTACATTGCCATCTCTTTTACGATGCTGGAGCTAAGATACGCATATTTAAGACTTGTATTTAAAAAAATGGTATCCACATCAGGATTAGCAACTCTGTTAGTCTGTGACATAGCAAGCTCATATTCAAAATCAGTAACGGCACGAAGTCCTCTTATTATTACCTGGACATTCTGTTCTCTTGCAAAATCAACCAAAAGTCCGCTAAAGCTCATAACTTCTACATTCCCTAATTCTCTAGTCACTTCCCTTAACATATTAACACGTTCATCTACTGAAAACAATGGAGTTTTAGTAGTATTATTAAGTACTCCTACAATCAGATGGTCAGCCAGACACGATGAACGCTGTATAATATCCAGATGTCCCAGTGTAACCGGATCAAAACTGCCCGGATATATCGCTGTCTTCAACTTCTTTCTCCTTTCAATGCAATCTGTTATTCATTAAGATTAAGAAAAAGATGTTTATTAGTCTTATAATTCTTAGTCTTGTATACTGTATACCCTAAATCCTCAATGTATGACATATCAGCCTCAAGTGATTCCTCAATTATAATAATTGTATATTTGTCAATTATTCCCGAATTATTAAGGGCTGCCAAAACATCTCTTTCAAAGTCATTATTATATGGTGGATCCATATATACTATATCAAACACTTCATGACCTGCAAGTCTGTTTATCGCAGATAATACATCCTGTTCCATAACAATGGCATCCTCTTCAAGATGTGTGAACTTGAGATTCTGTTTTATATATGCACATGCCGCTTTATTATTTTCAACAAGTACTGCTTCTTTTGCACCTCTGCTTAAAGCCTCAATTCCAATTGCACCACTTCCAGAATACAGATCAAGGAAACGACAGCCATATATATCAGTCTGAAGAATATTAAACAATGTCTCCTTAATCTTATCTGTAGTAGGTCTTGTATCCAATCCTTCAAGTGTCTTTAACGGCAGGCTTTTGGCCTTTCCTGCTATTACTCTCATAATAATCTCCATTCCGCAGGCATTTTCTAATGCCGGAGGAATCGCAAGCCAGGTATCCAATCCAGCTTTGCGATAACAGCTACTTTGTGATGCCTGCAGCACTAATAGCCCGTTCATTTATGAACTTGTAAAAAATAATCGCATATGCATTATTTTTTACACTACTTAATCCTCTGCTTTAATAATCTTAAAAATTATTCTTTCCATTCAATGTTATTATTGCCTTCAATCTTTTTATCTCTCAACATCAGCTCTCTTACAGCATCTGCCGGTGATTTATCATCAAATAAGACCTCATTAACCTGTTCAACTATAGGCATCTCAACATTATATTTTTTGGCAAGCTGTAATGCTGCCTTTGCAGAAAATACACCCTCAACAACCATCTGCACTTCTTTCATTGCCTCATCCTTTGTATATCCCTTGCCTATAAGGATGCCGGCCCGTCTGTTACGGCTGTGCATGCTTGCACATGTAACAATAAGATCTCCAATTCCTGAAAGTCCTGTAAAAGTTATGGCATCAGCTCCCATAGCAATACCAAGTCTTGCAATCTCAGCAATTCCTCTTGTAATAAGTGCAGCCTTAGTATTATCTCCATAGCCAAGACCATCCGCAATACCTGCTGCAAGTGCAATGACATTTTTTAAAGCACCACCTATACATATTCCGAGCATATCCGGACTCGTATATACCCGGAACACATCACTCATAAAAATATTCTGGAGATACTCTGCATCTTTCTTTTTATGAGTTCCAATAACACAGGTTGTCGGAATTCCACGTCCGACCTCTTCGGCATGACTCGGTCCTGAAAGTACCGCTACTGTCACATTTGGTATCTCCTCTTCTATAATCTGACACAGCGTAAGAAGTGAATCCTCTTCAATACCTTTACCAACATTAACTATGTACTGACCTTTCTTTACAAATGGAGCAATTATCTTAGATGTAGACCTTGTATAAGGTGATGCAACTGCCATTACTATCACATCTGCTGTTGTAACTGCATATTCTGTATCTGCAGTAAATTCTATTGTCTCAGGTATCTTAACACCCGGAAGACATTTTTTATTTTCCCTGGTCACTTTTAATTCCTCTATTTCCTCTGGAAATACAGACCAGACCTTAACTCCATGCCCATTATTATTAAGTAATATTGCAAGTCCCAGTCCCCAGCTTCCTGCTCCAATAATACTAACCTTAGCCATAATTCCTCCTGATTTTATAATTAGTTATTTTTGTGCTGACCAATCTTTCTTTCTGTTCCATTTATTAATCTTTGTATATTGCCATGATGTCTTATAAATGCAAGTGCCGTGATAATAAATGTAATTACAAGTCCTTCATACAGGCTGCTTCCTGTGAGTGGAAGCCATCCACATATGCCATAGATTACCATTTCCACAAAAAACAGACCGATAAATACAAGTGAACCCAATGAAACATATTTAGAAATATAAGTTACTCCTGCAAATGTAAGTAATCCTAATACTGAAAGAACCCAGCAGTTTTTTGGAAACAGCAACAATGAAAGAACTACTCCCGAAGAGGCTGCAATTCCCTTTCCGCCCTTAAACTTAAGATAAAAAGGAAAATTATGTCCAAGCACTACTCCAAGACCGCTGTATAAGAACAGAAGCATCTCATAATCACTGTTCTTACCGAATATAAAATGTACAATAACGGCTGCAAGCACAGCTTTTAATGCATCTACAAAATATGTTATAATTCCTGCTTTCTTACCTAATGTTCTCATAACATTAGTCGTTCCTGCATTACCGCTTCCATAATTTCTAATATCAATATGGTTAAATTTACCATACCAGTAGCCTGTCTGTAAAATAGTGCCAACCATATATCCGATTACAAGGCACAATATACGTTCTGTCATCAGAATATTCCTCCAAATATCTTAATTAAATTCCCTTACTGTACATTTTAACTATTTTTCTTTACGTTCTCTATTAATAAATCTTATAGAAGTACCTCTAAAGCCAAATGACTCTCTTATCTTATTTTCAATATATCTGGTATATGAAAAATGTGTAAGCTTCTTATCATTAACAAACATAACAAATGTAGGTGGCTTAACTGCAACCTGTGTCATGTAATATATACGAAGTCTCTTACCCTTATCTGATGGTGGCTGCTGCATGGCAACCGCTTCTGTAAGAATTTCATTTAACACACCCGTTGGCACTCTTAAATTCTGACTTTCTATGATTGTATCAATAAGCTCATAGAGTTTATTAAGTCTTTGCCCTGTCTTAGCTGAAATAAATAAAATCTCTGCGTATGACATAAACGAAAGTGTCTGTCTTATCTTATTCGTATGCTCATAAATGGTCTTATCATTCTTTTCAATAGCATCCCATTTATTAACCGCAATTATGATACCCTTGCCTCTCTCGTGTGCAATACCTGCAATCTTGGCATCCTGTTCTGTAACACCTTCTGTAGCATCAATTACAATTACAACAATATCAGCACGTTCTACTGCTGCAACTGTTCTAATTATACTATATCTTTCAATCTCTTCCTTTATCTTATTCTTACGTCTAAGACCTGCTGTATCAATAAATATATATTCTTTCTTATTATATACAACCGGTGTATCAATCGCGTCTCTTGTTGTTCCTGCTATATCTGATACAATTACACGGTTATTTCCAATAAGTTTATTAATTATAGATGACTTACCAACATTAGGCTTACCTACTATCGCAATCTTAGGTCTGTCATCCTCTTCACCCGTATCAGTACCTTCCGGGAAATTCTTAACAACTTCATCTAACATGTCACCAATACCAAGCTTAGATGCTGCTGATACAGGTATCGGATCTCCTATGCCGAGATTATAGAACTCATATACATCCGGCATAAATTTGTCAAAGTTGTCTACCTTATTAACAACTAAAAGTACCGGCTTTCTTGATCTTCTAAGCATATCTGCAACTTTAGCATCTGAATCAACAAGCCCCTGTCTTACATCCGTAAGGAATATAATAACATCTGCTGTCTCGATAGCTATCTCTGCCTGCTCTCTCATCTGTGAAAGAATAATATCACTTGAATCAGGCTCAATACCACCTGTATCAATCAATGTAAATGACTTGTCAAGCCATGAAACTTCTGCATATATTCTGTCTCTTGTAACACCTGGAGTGTCCTTTACAATTGATATGTCCTGCCCGGCTAATACATTAAATAATGTAGACTTACCAACATTAGGTCTGCCTACTACTGCCACTATTGGTTTGCTCATATTAATCTCCATTTCTTATAAATATTTTATAAATACTGATAATCTTAATTAAGTCTAAAATGTCCATGATAGTCTTCCGGTTCACAACAAATCGTATTTTACATAAAAGCCTAATTTTATGCCAAATCACAGCCAGATTATATCCTGATGCCGGATACTTATTGTAATACTTAAATATTAATAAAACATAATCTTCATTTGGACAATCTTCTTTATATAATAACAGTTTAATTGATTTTTGTAAAGTTCTATGATATGCTGTTTAAATATTACAATCTATTATTTATTTGGAGGTATGCTTTTTGAAAAAAATATCAGACTTAATTAATTTATATAAAGTTAAAGGGATTCTAAAAAAAGCCCTGACATTTGCCGGTACATCATTAATTATTGCATCCACATTTAATACGGCTGTATACGCCGCAGATTCATCAACAACATATAAGTTTCCAGACATAAGTCTTCAGGTATCTGTTCCCGACACACTTGTTGGTTTTACAAGGAATGTAACCTCTAACAATGCATATCTTGACAGAGTTGGCACTGATGATGTCGAGGAACTCCGTTCACTGATGATTACTAATAATATATATCTTGAAGCTATTCCTAAGACAACGGATATTAACTACGAAATACTTATCAATGGTAAAAATGCTGATTCTGATGTTAAGAATTTTAACGAAACAGATGATGCTTCACTTCTTTCACAATTTGACGAATATGTTAAGACATGTGATAATATTGACAATTCAAGTGTTACAGAAAATGTAACTTCATCACAGTTATATAAGAATGATACCACCTCATACTTTGTTGTAGATGTAAAATCTGTTTCCAACAATAAGGTAACAACATATGTAAAAAAATATTATACCGTTATGATGGGTAAATCTATCACCTATACAATACAAAGCAACGGCTCTGAAATATCAGACGATTACGCAGATATACTTCTATCAATAGTCGATTCAGCTGAATATAAGACCATTAAAAAATCCATTCTTGATAACCAGTTTGTATCTGAGATATTTACTACCGTAATTACAGTGCTTATTCCTATTCTTATTCTTGCACTTATTGTATTTATTGTAAATAAGAGTACAAAAAAGACAAAAAAACAGATAGAAGCTGACGAAGAAAGATACAAAGCTGCCTATGCAGCAAGAGAAGCTGAAAAAAAAGCATCCGGAGATTCTAAATTATCCGATTAATTCAGCCATATTTAGTCTCAAAAGTCAACAGGCTGTCGTATTAAAGAACTTATTTTTCTTAATACGGCAGCCTTATTATCATAAATGCCATTATGAATATAATTAATCCAAACTGATTATGTGATTTCAATGAAGTTTAATATTTTTCAAGGACAATCATTTAACCTCATTAATTAATGGTTGTCCATTTTCATACAATTTTACATTTTCAAGTGTAGTTCCTGCAATCTCACATAATGCTTCATTGGTTAAAAATGCCTGATGCGATGTTAATATTACATTAGGGAATGATAACAGACGTGCTGTTATCGTAGTCTCTAATATAACATTTGACATATCATCAAACACTAATCCATCTTCTTCCTTATATACGTCGAGTGCTACAGCATGGAACTTATTGGCTTTAATTCCATTAATAAGGTCTTGTGTATTAATCAGGCCGCCTCTTGAAGTATTAACCAGTATTACACCATCTTTCATGCTGGCAATAGTATCCTTATTAATCAAGTTTTCCGTATCATTTGTCAATGGACAATGTAATGAAATAAGATCGGATTCTTTAATAAGTTCCTCTATTGATACATATCTCGCACCTGATTTTTTTGCGAGCTCTTCATCCGGATATGGATCTGCAAGCAGAATTTCCATTCCGATACCTTTACAGATTCGTGCCATACAGCTTCCTATCTTACCTGTTCCAATAATTCCTGCGGTTTTACCATATAATGTTATTCCATTCAGCCATGAAAGACTATAATTATTATCCCTTACCCTGTTATAAGCCTTATGAATACGTCTGTTAGCAGCCATAGCAAGTGTCATTGCATGTTCTGCAACTGCCTCTGGTGAATACGCAGGGACTCTTAATACAATTATTCCATTTTCTTTTGCTGCCTGTAAATCTACATTATTATACCCGGCACATCTTAATAAAAGTAGTTTAATGCTATTATCTTTCATATATTTAAGCATCTGACTTGTAACTGCTGTATCTACAAAAGTACATACAGCATCATAGCCATTTGCCAAAGAAAGCGTTTCACTGGAAAGTTTAGGCTTTAAATACTTTATTTCATAACCATAATTTTCATTTAACTTTTTAAACCATTTTTCATCGTAATCCTTAGTTCCAAAAAAAGCAATTCTCATAATTTTTCTCCTTTAAATTTCTGTCATATCTTAATATTGCCATCTAAAGCATTATTAATAATCATTATCTACCGGAAAATTGATATATAAACAAATTTCCACAATTGTTATAATAATTTTTTATATAACTGAAAAATCGCCAGCCAGACATCACGTCCGACCAGCGACTATTACTTTTTCTGATAATAATATAGGTTATTATACGGTTCCTGTCACCACTAAAGTGCTGATACCAGGATTAATGCTCCATGCATTTGTAACCGGATCCTGAGTATACGTTGCCGCAGGTACCGTAATCTGACCAGCTCCTGTAGTAAACAGTCCTGTTGCAGTATCATATGAATAATGTGTAGCAACTGACCATGCAGCTCCATTAAATGTGACTGAGAGGTTAGAAAGCAGCGGATCAAATATATCTGTTACAACAATTCCCACAGTCTCATCTGCCACAGTATTGCCGGTATTCTGAATAGTAAATGTATATGTCAGAGTTCCATTCTCGGTTACAGGAACAGGGCTTACCGCCTTTGTTATAGTAAGCAATGGTTTATTGTCTGATTGTATAGTTTCCTCAACAGTAACCGGTGTCACTCCTGTTCCGGCAATAATTGCCGTATTAGTAATAGAAGCCCCGGCAGCAGGTGGTGCATACTCATTAACAGTAGTTTCATATACTACTGTTAATGAGTATGCACCACCTGCCGGTATACTTATTCCTGAAACAACCATTGGCGGACCTGCCTGAACTACCGGTGAAGGCTGCAATACTCCATTTATATAATATTTAATACTACCCTGATTATATGTTAATGGAGTTAAACTTTCCGTACCAGATAAATATGCTCCAAGGTTATCTGTTACAGAAATTCCACTAAATGGAACTGTTCCTGAATTAACAATACTTATAATATATGTCATATTATCATTTTGACTATAACTGTTTGTTACTGCTGTCTTTGTTGCTGATAAAACTTCAAGAATCTCACCCACCGCAATATTAGAATTAGCTATGGAATTTCCATAACGAAGCTGTGCCTGATTAGTAAATCTTGCCATAATCTATCCAATCCTTTCATATATTAATATTTATATATACTTTAATATATGAAATACAACAGATAAATGTACTGACGAAATTTCAAATATTTTCAATCTGCCAGTCAATCGGCTCAATACCATTTTTCACAAGGAACTCATTAGCCTGACTGAAATGCTTACATCCAAAGAAACCCCTGTATGCCGATAATGGACTCGGATGAGGTGCTTTAAGAATAAGATGTTTAGGATTAGTAAGCATTGGTATCTTACTTTGTGCCGGTCTTCCCCACAACATATATACAATAGGTCTGTCCTGTGCATTAACTGCATTAATTACCGCATCAGTAAACTGTTCCCAGCCTTTGCCCTGATGTGAATTAGCCTGATGTGCACGTACAGTAAGCACTGTATTTAATAACAGTACTCCCTGATCTGCCCATTTCTTAAGGTATCCATTATTAGGAATATAACAGCCACAGTCATCATGCAATTCCTTATAAATATTCTGTAATGAAGGTGGAATTTCTTTCTGATCAGGCAGCACCGAAAAAGAAAGTCCATGTGCCTGGTGTTCATTATGATAAGGATCCTGTCCAAGAAGCAGTACTTTTACTTTACTTAATGGTGTAAAGTGAAATGCGTTAAAGATATCATCAGCCGGAGGATAGACAACAGTTCTTGAATACTCTTCTTTTACAAATGTATACAAATCCCTGTAATAATCCTTTTTAAATTCTCCACTTATGCTGTCAAGCCAGTCATTCTCAATCATGCTCATTAATATCAAACCTCATTTCATATTATTTTATTAAATACAATGCTTCAATGCCATAGCATCCATTTATTATATCATTCTCATAGGAACACCTTTTGCATTAAGATACTTCTTAAGTTCCGTTATTTCTAACTCTTTATAATGAAATAAAGAAGCTGCCAATGCCGCATCTGCATGTCCCTTATCAAATGCATCATAAAAATGATCCATGTTACCTGCACCACCTGATGCGATTACAGGTATTGACACTGAGTCAGCAATTATTCTTGTAAGTTCAATATCATATCCGGCTTTAGTTCCATCACAATCCATACTGGTAAGAAGAATCTCACCTGCACCATTTTTTTCAGCCTGCATTGCCCATTCAACAGCATCAATCCCCATATCAACACGACCACCATTTTTATAGATAGTCCAATGAGAACCATCCTCGCTTCTCTTAGCATCAATTGCAACAACAACACACTGGCTGCCAAATTTATCAGCCGCATCACTTATAAGACCCGGGTTCATAATTGCAGCCGAATTAATTGATATTTTATCAGCACCTTCTCTTAAAAGCACCTTAAAATCATCAACAGTTCTTATTCCACCACCAACTGTAAATGGAATAAATACCTTTTCTGCAACCTTTCTTACAAGGTCAACTGTCGTATTTCTCCCATCACTTGAAGCTGTTATATCAAGAAATACCAGTTCATCTGCTCCTGACTTATCATACATGGAAGCAACTTCAACCGGATCTCCTGCATCTCTTAAATCAACAAAATTAGTTCCCTTAACAACTCTCCCATTCTTACAATCAAGACATGGTATAATTCTTTTTGTAAACATTCTAATCCTCACATTTCTAAGCTAAACAGTCTGCCAAGGAGCAAAATATATACTTTACGCAGGTTGTTTCCCCATCCTAAAACCATCTGTTTTTGCTTATAAATAATACCTGTAAATAATTACAATTCTGCAAAATTCTTAAGAATCTTAAGTCCTATGTCACTGCTCTTTTCAGGATGAAACTGACATGCAAATATATTACCACTCTCAACAGAAGCATGTATATGTACTGAATATTCTGTTGAAGCTGCAACTATATCTTCCTCATCAGCTTTAAGATAATATGAATGGACAAAATATACATATGAATTATTTTTAATACCCTTAAATAATCTTGCCTGTGGCTTAATATCTATAGAATTCCAACCCATATGTGGTATCTTAAGTCCCTCTTTTGGAGGTATCCTTAATATCTTACCCTTTAGAAGTCCAAGTCCTTTTACCCCAGGTGCTTCATCACTTTCTTCAAACATAAGCTGTAATCCAAGACATATTCCAAGAAGTGGAATATTCTTTGCAACAATCTTATTAATAACTTCGACAAGTCCATATTCCTTTAACTTGTTCATTGCATCACCAAATGCTCCGACACCGGGAAGAATAACCTTATCTGCTGCTAAAAGCACATCTGCCTCTCTTGACACAACAACATCTTCTCCTAAAGATATAAGAGCCTTTTCAACACTTCTTAAGTTACCTGCATCATAATCGATAATTGCTATCATTTTTGTCCATCTCCATATGCTTCTATTCTATAATAATACTGTACAAAGTTATCTCTTGATAAATTAACAAGAGATTCCGCATCTTCTTCTGATATCTTATATGTATTCTGTAATGCACTTATAATATTCTTTCTGACATTATTAACATCATCAGATACGCCAAGATCAGAGGCCTCCTGTGCGTATTTCTTATATCTTGCAAGTCCTTTGATTAACGCATTAAGTGCTTCTGTCTTCATACCCATCTTAGTATAATTCTGATATGATTCATACTGTCTTTGAACATACATAACAACACTTGCCCTGTCATATACATCTTCATTCTGTGAATTAATTTCATTTCCTGAAAGTTCAGCATATGCCTTAGCATAATTATCTTTATTGATATAATCCTTAGCAGCATCCAAAGAATACTTACTATGAAGTCCTGTATTAAGTAATGTAATAAGCACAATTATACCTGAAATAAACAATACAAAAAATACTATTGACACAGGTTTAATTTTAAGAATATCTCCCGGTTTAGGTGGCTCTTTCGGCTTTTTCTCTTTCTTCGGCTTCTTTTCTTTTTTAGGCTTAGCATCTTTCTTTGCTTTTGCAGCTGCTTTCTTTTCTTCGGCTTTAGATTTCTTTTCCTGCTTCTTTTCTGATTGTTTTACTTTCTTTTCAGCTTTCTTTTTCTGCTTTTCTTCAAAATCGAGTCTTTCAGCTTCTTCCTCAGCCTTATCCTCAGCCTCATTCTTTTTCTTAATCTGAGCCATTCTATATTTCATTTTTGCAAAAAAGCCTTTAGGCTCAGGCATATCCGTGTTTTTATTTTTTTCTTCATAGACTTCCTTGATAACACGTTCATTTTCATTAGAAAGGTTGTCATTAAGTTCGCTGGCAATACTCTCAGCTTCATTCTGTGCATGAGCCTTGGCAGCTTCATCAGCCTTTACTTCATCTTCAAGACTTTCAAAGAAAATATTCTTTATAATATTAAGAAGACCTTTTTTTGATGTTTCTTTTTTCTTCTTATTCTTCTTATCTTTTTTAGAAATATCAGCTGTACCATTATTAACAGGCTGCGAATTATTCTCAGGCTGTTGTTCCTCTGCTGTCCCTCTGTCTGTCTGAGGTTCCGTCTTTGGTAAAGCTTCTGTTTCCTGTGGCTTTGCAGCAGTACCAAATAGTGAATCAATACCTGTTGTTGAACTTTCATCAGAATCTAATTTCTTTTCTTCAGGCTTATTTTCTTCGTCCCCCTGATATGGCAGATCTTTCTCAGCAAACTTACCATCTGAAGCTTCACCTAGCAACTCGTCAAGATTCATATTGGCAAGCCTGTCAAGCTCTTCATCTGACAATTCCTGATTATCATCATTTCCCTCTGCTGTAGATGTTTCTATAGCATGACTGTTATCTGAAACACTCTTAAGAAGCTGTTCCATGTCATCTTCACCTATAACATCTTCACTATTAGCATTGGTATTATTAATATCACTTTGTGCAGCATCAGCTCCTGTATTATTTTTTTCTGCTGAAGACTCATTATCTTCAACCACCTTCTTAACCTGCTCAACAATCTCTTCTTTTTGTTTTTCTTCACTTGTCATTGAGTTGGCAGCTTCCTCTTCAGCTAATTGCTTAAGGTATTTTTCTCTATTCTCATTAGCTGTTCCTGAACTTTTTTCTACATTATCTAATAAATTATCTAAATAATTCTCCTCATTAAAATCAGGCAAAACATTCACCTCGTTTTCGTTATTATATTAAAATTGTAACATATAAATATATTATAAACAACATTAAAAAATTACTGTTCTTTTAATTGTTTAAGAAATAATAGGGCATTGTCGCTAACAGATTCAGCCTTCTGTCTTATATCTTCAGGAATTTGAGAAAAATTCTTATGCACCCTGTATAACTTTGCTTTATTATTAATCATTGTAATCTTTTCAAATGGCCATCTGAAAAGATTAGGATTATTAAAACCTTCTCCTAACTCTATTAATAAAAGCTTTTTATTTAATGTTCCTGCAAGCCATTTATTATATAAATCCCACTGTTTCTCTTCCGTCTGTTTTACATCATTATCTATATTATCAGCTCCTATCAGCATTGGCTGAACATATCTTTTTCTATTAAAATCCCATTTTTCAATATACCTGTCAGTGCCCGATGTAATAATAAAATAATTTTTCTTTTCAAGTATATCACGATAATATGCTATTAATTGTCTGCTTTCTGTCTCATTTTCCTGTAAATGGCTGGCAGACAATTCTTCTCCAATACCAACCAACACCATATCTGCCTGTTCAAAATCTTTTTTTAATATATTAATCTTTTCCAATGACATATTTTCACTCCTGATATATAACTTTGAATATTATTATAAATTTGCACATTACTCATTAATAATATCAATACTTATATTAATAATACTCATCATTTTTTAGCAATTGGCAAGGAAAATTTAATCTGAAGTATTTTCTTCTGCCATAAAAAAAGCACTGCCAATTTCTTGACAGTACTCACAATCAATCTGATAAATCACATAAGTAACTTGTCTATTTCACCAACAAGTAAACCAATCTCCGGCTTTGATAATTGAATATCCGCACCCAATGACTCGCCCTTAGCTCTCATCTGCTCATTAATCAAAGATGAAAAGATTACTACAGGTATCTTCTTTAACATATCATCCGTTTTGATTAACTTGGTAAGTCTGTGGCCATCCATTAACGGCATCTCCAAATCAGTAATTACACACTCAACATCCAGTTCATCAGGTCTGTGAAGTCTGTAATCTTCAAGATAATCCCACGCTTCTTTACCATTATGACATAATGTGAGATTAGTATAACCAGCCTTCTTAAGTGAATCTGATATAAGTTTTATTAATAATGGAGAATCCTCTGCGATTACTATATGAGAGGCATTTCTGTCACGATCCCCCAGCTTATCAATCTCAGAAACCTTTAATCCTGTCTCTGGACTTATGTCTGATACTATTCTTTCAAAATCAAGTATAACTATGAGTTGTCCGTTAATCTTAATAATACCTGTTGCAATGCCATTCTCAGCAGTGCTTATAGTAGAATCCGGTGTAATAATATCAGCCCATGATACTCTGTGTATTCCAACTACAGTATGTACATGAAATGCTACATTAAGCTGATTAAAATTAGTTATAATAAACATATCCTTTGATGGATCTGGAGATGGTGCAACATTAATAACTTTAGCCAAATCAACTACTGTTATCATTAAGTCTCTAGGCATAAATATCCCTTCTACACAAGGATGTGAATTAGGAACCGGAGTTACCGTATTAGATGGTACTATTTCCTTTATCTTAGCTACGTTTATGCCATAATGATTATTACCTACCGTAAATTCCAAAACCTCAAGTTCATTAGTTCCGCTTTCCATTAAAATATTAGTTTCCATATATAAATCTCCATTTCTGAGCGGCATGTTCGCGAAGAGTCAATAATATAATACTCAAACAGTATATACTGTTATATTAAACCATTTGTTTTCGCTCAACAACAAATAGCTGATTAAAAATAATATTATTATAATATCATTATTTAATCCATTCCCAATTCACGTCTGTTTTATAATAATATTATAACAAATATTATTTCTTATAAACAATTCGTCTTGCACATTTAGGTCTAGAGTAATTGTATTTTGAAATCTTGATACCTGTCCTTGGATTGCTTGCATGAACGATGCGTCCACTTCCAATATACATAGCAACATGATTTACTCTGCCTGTACCGTGTGTGTAGAAAAGAAGATCTCCCGGTCTGAGATTTGAAAAACTTACTCTCTTTCCGTATGTTGACTGTTCACGAGAAGTTCTAGGAATTCTGTAACCGAACTTTCTGTAAACACTCATTGTAAATCCTGAACAGTCAGTTCCGTGTGTAAGGCTTGTTCCACCCCATACATAACGATTACCTACAAATCGCTGTGCATAAACAGAAGCCTGATAGCCTTTAAGTGAACCATATCTTCTTGCTCTAACACCGTTAAGAGTGAGAGCATTGCTGAATTTATAATAAGCTGTCATAGATGAAAGACTGTCTGTAAAACCTGTCTTTTTACCTGACTTAACTTTTACCCATCCGTTATTGTAAGTCTTAACTAATTTATAACTCTTTCCTGCTTTAAGGCTTGTAAGAGTTTTTGCTGAAGAACTCTTTGATTTCTTTAAGGAAACTTTTTTTGCTGACTTGTTTACTTTTACATATGCAGTACCATATTTGTTTGCAACCTTAGCTGCCTTTGCACCTATTGCAAAATATTTTTTGCATACATAACCTGAAACTCGTCCGGATTTAACCTTGAGCCAGCTTTTGTTTGTAGAACCGATGATGTTGACTTTATATCCTTTATAAAGTCTTCCGACAACCTTAGTCTTTGTACCGGCACCTTTGTTTACATTAACAAATCCAGTCTTTTTAGTAACAATACCAAGTTTATTGAAATTTGTTGTAACCTTTATAGCTGAACCAGTTACTACATCAGTAGTGTTGTTATCATTATTGTTATTGTCGTCTACATCAGTAGTATTATCACCATTATTAATCTCGTCGCTTAAAAAAGACATACCGGGAATTGTTGCTGCTTTTGTTTCAGCAGGTGATGTACTAAACGAAGTAAGTACACAGGCAACAGACAATGTAAGTGCTGTTCCAAGTGATAATGCCTTTTTTGTCAAGCCTTCCTTAAACATATTATCCTCCATAATTTTTTGATATTATAATAATTTGTGTGTATTTTCAAAAGAATATGTAATGAATTATTTAAGTTTGTTACAAAAATATTACATCACGATTTTTATTGTAACAACTTAATATGTATTTGTCAACACAAATTAAGGAAAAATTACTATTAGGTTAAGAATTAGGTGTATGTTTTTGGTGATTTTTTCATATTTTGGGGTTAATCTTTTACAATATTGTAACATTCTAAGTATGATTTTATACATTTGGTGAATGAGTTTCTTCTATATATAATGGTTGTGTAATTTAAAATATTTTGCGACGGTAAAATGTAACGGTTCAACTGTATATATTTTGGTATAATTGTTACAGCATAACAGTTCAGCCTTCCATTTATTACATTCATAAACCTGCCAGTAAACTGTCAGTTGCTGCTACGCAGCTTATGTTTACCTCATATAATAAATGAAAGGCTATTCTACCAT
>ERZ773204.892-NODE-892-length-24777-cov-9.099426_pt1 | contig 24777 bp, 29 predicted proteins | sample MGYA00581007_ERZ773204 | MGnify/ENA primary metagenome ERZ773204 (study PRJEB29015, sample SAMEA2737757) | human gut metagenome | biome: human gut; feature: human-associated habitat; material: faeces | place: China | collected 2012 ... | reverse complement strand
TTAGAAAAGAACTGGAAAACACAGATAAAGAAAAATACAGCAATGTAAAATTTGCTTTCCAGGTCTATGCACAGAAAAAAACTGTTGAAGATGCACAGGGAAATGAAATATATGGAGATAAGTATGAGGTATTAGATGGTGCTGTTTATAAAGATACAGGTAAAGCGGTTGAATCGGGAACAATAGACGAGTATGGAAAAGTATTTTATCTAAAGCCGGATGAATCCGCAGTATTTGAAAAACTGCAAGCCAATCGAAAGTATTATGTAATAGAATTGGGAGTAAAATCTGACTATTATGATAAAGTATTTATCAATGGTGTAGAATGTACGACCTATACGGAAGATAATAAGCTTTCCGGAGTATTCAATTATGAAACAGATAAAGAAGAAGTGGCAAACAGACCTTATGTGCTTTATAGAAATAATTGTTCAGCAGCCAACCTTCGTGAACTTCGGATTACAAAGCAGATGAGAGATGGACAGGTAACAAGTGATACATTCTCATTTAAAATTCAGTTATCAAATAATAATGATGAGAATCTAAGTTTAGTGCCTTATACAAATGGCGATTACTACTTAAAAGATTCAAGTGGAAATTATTATTATTATGAAAAACATTTTATTTACACTTTTTGCTATTCTGATCTTAACTAGCTGTAGTAAAGATGATGATAACTGGATCGAGCTTAACGAAAACAATATCGTGGGTAATTGGTCGACAGGCATTAAAGGCTCGCATAAGTTTTTAAATTTCGGAGACGATGACAAAGGCTCTTTTGGAATTTATAGCAATGCAGATCCCATTTCTTTCCAAACGTTCAAATACAAAGTCGAAGATAGTAAGATTTACATCTATGATGTATTCCCAAAAGGTAAGTCACCATATTATTTGGACTGTAAAATATCAAATAATAAACTCAAAATTGAAAATGGTGAGGAATCTGGTACTTACGAAAAATTAGAATACTAACAACTTCCAAACTTAAAAATGCTTAGAATTGATCGTATAACAAAAAAATAATATTTATGAAAACAGCTTTTTTATTGGGCAGCATAGGATCAGGACTAATTCTATTATGCCACCTTTATTCGTTTGTCCAAATGATCATCATGAATCGCCCCGATTATTTGTATCCGACATATTACATCCAATCCATTATCATCTTCATAGCATGGACTTTGATTTTCATTTGCTTTATGATCGCTTACCAAAAACAAAATAATAAATCATGGAAGGATTAATACAATTTACAGGTATAGTGATGATTGCATTTGGAATACTGCAAATCATCCTTTTCTTTAAAATTTGGGGAATGACTAATAACGTCAAACGCATTTGGAAGAAAATAGATAATAAAGACTTTCTTTCCGATGCTTGTGTTTCTTATATAAAAGGCAACTTGGAAGAAACTGAAAGGTTGGCAAATGAAGCTTTTCTGCAGGAAGTAGCTTTGCTTTCTAAATCATCTGAATCTTATGAAGATTGGATTGATAATTATATAAAAATAAAAGAAAAATACACCCGTATCTTCAAGAAAATAGATAAGCCAGCTCCTGACTTTAATAAATACGAAGAACCGAAGATGTATCTACTTTAAACAATAGAGAAAAAAATAAGGCTGACATAACAAGTATCAGCCTTATTTTTTTTACATATATCCATATCACATATTCAAATAATACTCCCTCGTCAACGCTATATACTCCTCACTATACTGATGACGCGCCAATTCCGTCAACAACTCTTCTATCACACACTCCCGATTGGAAAAAGAAAAAGCAATCAGCGTACGTTTTGGAATACCGCCGGGCTTAGTAATTACATTGAGCTGACGAATCGCATACAACTTATTCATAGAAGCTATCGCCTTTACCCGATCAACCACATCCGTTGGAATCACGACCGTAAAAAGTCCGTCTGCTGCCAATAACCTATTTACCCCTTCCAGCAATTCTTCGTAGGTTAGAGAATCATTGTGACGGGCAGCAGCCCTCTGCCGATCCGGACACTCCAACGAATCGACAAAATAAGGGGGATTTGAAACAATCACATCAAATTTATCCGAAGACCGGTATTTCTTAAAGTCAGCCTGCACCACTTCTATCCGCTCCTGCCAAGGAGAACGAGCCACATTTTCCCTGGCCTGTCCGGCCGCCGCCTCGTCTATCTCCAATGCCACAATCTTTGCGTCTGGCAAACTGCGTTGAGCCAACATTAAAGCCACCAAGCCCGTCCCCGTACCAATATCCAATATCCGGCGCGCGCGCTCAACCGAAGCCCAAGCTCCCAAAAGCACCCCATCCGTACCAACTTTCATAGCACATTGGTCGTGCCACACTGTAAATTGCTTAAATTGAAAATAAGGATTCGACATTTTATCCGTTTGTCTTAAAGCTGTTTTATTCTACTATTTTATTGCAAATCGCCAAAAATAAATAATAATTATGGAATACTCCCTCTACAAGCCGATATTTTGGCATTGTTTTTGTGTTTTTATTCTGCGCAGTGCTTTATTATTAGAGAGAATCAATTAACTTTGCAAACGATTTATGCATATCAGTATGACATAAACTAAATTAAAACGAAAAGATGAAAGAAAGATATTTATTGGAAGATGGAAGCGATAACGGCTTCTCGCTAATCACTGACTATGATGGGAACGATGAACAGGCATTTGATGTAAATGTGAAATCTGGTGAAATTCTTCCGGTACTCCCTCTACGTAACATGGTGTTGTTTCCTGGAGTATTCCTGCCGATCACAGTGGGCCGTAAGTCTTCTCTGAAACTCATACGAGACGCTGACAAGAAGCATAAAGATATTGCCGTAGTATGTCAGAGATCGGCACATACAGAGGACCCGAAGTTGGAAGATTTACACAATATCGGTACCGTAGGACGAATTGTGCGGATATTGGAAATGCCCGATCAGACAACGACTGTCATCCTTCAAGGAATGAAACGTCTGAACCTGATAAACATTATCGAAACCCATCCGTATCTGAAAGGTGAAATAGAACTTTTGGAAGAAGACATTCCAAGCAAAGACGATAAAGAGTTTCAAGCCTTGGTGGAAACCTGCAAGGACTTGACAATGAGATATATCAAATCGTCAGATGTGATGCATCAAGATTCGGCATTTGCTATTAAGAATATCAACAGCCCGATGTTCCTAGTCAATTTCATCTGCTCGAACCTGCCGTTCAAGAAAGACGAGAAGATGGACTTGTTAAGCATCCACTCATTACGTGAACGCACATATCACTTACTGGAAATCCTGAACCGCGAAGTGCAACTGGCAGAAATCAAGGCATCCATCCAAATGCGTGCCCGTGAAGATATCGACCAGCAGCAACGCGAATACTTCCTGCAACAGCAAATCAAGACTATCCAGGATGAACTAGGTGGCGGCGGCCAGGAGCAGGAAATAGAAGAAATGCGCCAAAAGGCAGAAAGAATGCGTTGGAACGCAGAAGTCAGGGAAACATTTATGAAAGAACTGGCTAAACTGGAACGCACCCATCCACAATCTCCGGATTACAGCGTACAGCTTAACTATCTGCAAACCATGCTCAATCTTCCGTGGGGTACGTATACAACTGACAATCTGAACCTTAAAAACGCAGAAAAGACGTTGAACAAAGACCATTACGGACTGGAAAAAGTGAAAGAACGCATTTTGGAGCATTTGGCTGTATTAAAGCTGAAAGGTGATATGAAATCACCGATTATCTGCTTATATGGCCCTCCGGGAGTAGGTAAAACATCTCTTGGAAAATCCATTGCATCTGCGCTCAAACGGAAGTATGTACGTATGTCTTTGGGCGGCGTGCATGACGAAGCTGAAATCCGCGGACATCGGAAAACTTATATCGGTGCCATGCCCGGACGAATCATCAAGAGCTTGATTAAAGCCGGTGCATCCAATCCTGTTTTTATCCTGGATGAAATAGACAAGGTCAGCGCCGACCGTCAAGGAGACCCCTCTTCCGCATTACTGGAAGTGCTTGATCCGGAACAAAATACTGCTTTCCACGATAACTTCCTGGATGTAGACTACGACCTCTCAAAGGTATTGTTTATCGCAACAGCCAACAACCTGAACACAATCCCCGGCCCATTGCTCGACCGTATGGAATTGATTGAGGTTAGCGGATATATCACGGAAGAGAAAGTAGAGATAGCCCGCAAGCATCTGGTTCCCAAAGAGCTGGAAGCCAACGGACTTAAAAAGACAGATATCAAGCTTCCCAAAGATACGTTGGAAGCTATCATCGAGTCATATACCCGTGAGAGCGGCGTCCGTGAGCTGGAAAAGAAGATTGGTAAAATCCTTCGTAAATCAGCCCGTCAATATGCTACGGACGGTTATTTCGCCAAGACAGAAATCAAACCGTCGGATTTGTATGACTTCCTGGGAGCACCGGAATATACACGTGACAAGTATCAGGGAAACGATTACGCAGGCGTAGTCACCGGATTGGCATGGACAGCCGTCGGAGGCGAAATCTTATTTGTAGAAACGAGCTTGAGCCGTGGCAAAGGCGGACGTCTCACACTGACCGGTAACCTGGGAGATGTGATGAAAGAATCTGCCATGCTGGCACTTGAATATATCAAAGCACACGCTTCTATCCTGAATCTGGACGAAGAGATCTTCGACAACTGGAATATCCATATCCACGTTCCCGAAGGCGCAATCCCGAAAGACGGTCCGTCGGCAGGTATTACGATGGCCACCTCCCTGGCTTCTGCCCTGACTCAAAGAAAAGTGAAAGCCAACATTGCCATGACGGGCGAAATTACCCTTCGCGGCAAAGTGCTTCCCGTGGGTGGCATCAAAGAGAAGATATTGGCAGCCAAGCGTGCCGGAATCAAGGAAATCATCATGAGTGCCGAGAACAAAAAGAACATAGATGAGATTCAGGAGATTTATCTGAAAGGACTGACTTTCCACTATGTAAACGATATAAAAGAGGTATTTGCCATTGCACTGACCAATGAGAAAGTGTCGGATGCTATTGATTTATCCGTTAAGAAACCCAGCCAGGAATGACATTTGAGCTACAATATACAGACACTAAAAGTAATGCCCGTGCGGGTCTGATTACCACAGACCACGGGCAGATACAAACACCGATCTTTATGCCGGTGGGCACACTGGGCACGGTTAAGGGAGTACATCTGACCGAATTGAAAGAGGATATTCAGGCGCAGATTATTCTGGGTAATACCTATCACCTCTATTTGCGTCCGGGACTGGACGTGATCGAGAAAGCAGGCGGACTGCACCGTTTTAACGGTTTCGACCGCCCGATGCTGACTGACAGCGGTGGTTTTCAGGTATTCTCTTTGGCCGGAATCAGAAAGCTGCGTGAAGAAGGAGCTGAATTTCGTTCGCATATCGACGGAAGCAAGCACGTCTTCACTCCGGAAAAGGTGATGGACATAGAACGCACCATCGGCGCAGACATTATGATGGCTTTTGACGAATGTCCTCCCGGTGACTCGGATTATGAGTATGCCAAAAAGTCATTAGGTTTGACGCACAGATGGCTCGACCGTTGTATACAACGTTTTAATGAGACGGAACCTAAATATGGTTACAACCAGGCTCTCTTTCCTATCGTGCAAGGTTGTGTCTATCCCGACCTGCGCAAACAATCAGCAGAGTTTATCGCGTCCAAAGGGGCCGACGGGAACGCTATTGGCGGTTTGGCAGTAGGCGAACCGGTAGACAAGATGTATGAAATGATCGAGATTGTTAATGAAATACTTCCCAAAGACAAACCTCGTTACCTGATGGGCGTCGGAACTCCTGTCAATATTCTTGAAGGAATAGAGCGTGGCGTGGATATGTTCGACTGCGTTATGCCTACACGAAACGGACGAAATGGCATGTTGTTCACCAAAGATGGCATTATCAATATGCGAAACAAGAAATGGGAAACCGACTTCTCTCCCATCGAAGCCGACGGGGCTTCCAGCGTAGATACGTTGTACAGCAAGGCTTATTTGCGCCATCTTTTCCATGCGCAAGAGCTACTGGCCATGCAAATTGCCTCGATACACAACCTGGCATTCTATCTGTGGCTGGCAGGAGAAGCAAGAAAGCATATTATTGCCGGAGATTTCTCGACCTGGAAGCCGATGATGGTCAAAAGAGTATCAACTAGATTATAAGAAATGAAAAGCAATCGATTTATAAAACGGCTGGACTGGTATATCATCAAGAAGTTCTTGGGGACATACGTATTTGCTATTGCATTGATCATTTCTATTGCAGTGGTATTCGATTTCAACGAAAAGATGGACAAATTGATGGAGCATGAAGCTCCCTGGGATAAGATCATCTTTGAATACTACATGAACTTTATCCCCTATTTCTCCAATCTGTTCAGTCCGCTGTTCGTTTTCATTGCTGTTATTTTCTTTACCTCCAAGTTGGCAGAGAACTCTGAAATCATCGCTATGTTCTCCACCGGCATGAGTTTTAAGAGGATGATGCGTCCTTATATGATTTCGGCCGCTATCATTGCGCTGACCACCTTCACGTTAAGTTCGTACGTGATTCCTAAAGGAAGCGTGACGCGTCTGAACTTTGAAGACCGGTATATCAAACCCAAGAAACAAAACTCGGTAAGCAATGTACAGTTAGAGGTAGACAGCGGGGTTATAGCCTACATTGACAACTATAACAACGCCATGAAAACCGGTAACCGTTTTTCATTGGATAAATTCGTTGACAAGAAGCTGGTTTCGCATTTAACTGCACGCCGTATCACTTATGACACTGCAACTGTTCATAAATGGACAATTCACGACTATATGGTACGCGAATTAGATGGTTTAAAAGAAAAAATCACTAAGGGAGATCGAATCGACTCTATTATCAATATGGAACCTTCTGACTTTCTCATCATGAAAAATCAGCAGGAGATGTTAACCAGCCCCGAACTAAGTGACTATATAGAAAAACAGAAGCGAAGAGGATTTGCCAACATCAAGGAGTTTGAGATTGAATATCACAAACGCATTGCCATGTCGTTCGCTTCTTTCATCCTTACCATCATCGGTGTATCGCTTTCATCCCGGAAAACAAAAGGTGGTATGGGGCTCCACTTGGGTATCGGATTAGGGTTAAGTTTTTCTTATATCCTGTTCCAAACGATTACCTCCACCTTTGCTGTGAACGGAAATGTGCCTCCTGCCATTGCAGTCTGGATTCCCAATATCCTTTATGCAGGTATTGCATTCTTCCTATACCAGAAAGCACCCAAATAACCAGAAAGCAACAAATAAAAGGATTGCAAGCCTTCCGCAGTCTTCAGGAACTCGATCCGCAGACTGTCCCAAAGTTTCGGATATACCGCAGAAAGAAAGATATAAAAATAAGAAGTTCCGCCTATTCCTGCTAATGCAAGTGTAGGCGGAACTTTTTTGTTGTATCCATTTCCTCTTTTGTCTATTCTCCATTGTTTTCACCTGACGGTGATCCGGAAAATCCCTCTTTCTCCTTACATTCCTAAAATCGTTAACCGATTTCTTTTACATAAGCAGAAAGATCTGCAGCAGAGATGTTTTTGGCTATAATTACACCATTTCCATCCAATAAATAGTTAGTGAATCCCCGATTTAAACGGTATTTCTTAAATAATCCGGAATCCTCGCCTTCTGTTTCCACGAAACAAGTGGGCGTAACTATTTGATCCTTACGAACGGTTTCCTTAAATATTGACTGATATTCGTCAAATGAAACAGAAACCATTTCCACATTATGAGAAGAACGAAGCGCATTGCTTAAACTTACGTTTTGCATCCGGGACTGCGCGTCATAACTTGCCCAGAAACTTAGCAACACATATTTGCCTTTCAAATTTCCCAACTTAAAGGCGGGTTGCTCATTTGACGTAGATTCGATCTTAAAATCAGGGGCTACGTCGCCCTCACTCAAACCTCCGGTAGGTTTGTCTTTCTCAACGAAAGCGGTCAAGGAACAAATTAGTAATACAACAAAAATCCATTTTACATGCTTCATGTAATTCGGTTTTAGTTAATACTATCCGGGACTGTCCTTAAACAGTGGTTTCTTCCCGAAACGTTGTCTTTTCAGGCATCAGGCGAAGAGGAATCCGCTGATTATCAGAGCCTTTATTTTTGAAACCGGGTGCAAAGGTAAGTAAATATTAAATTAACTTCCAAGCAAATAAGCAAAAATCTCACTTTTTGGGTATAACTTTTTATGTTATTTAGCATAAAAACGAACTTTTTTCTCTACTTTTGCAGAGTTAAAGTCTATTTTTTATGCAACCATCAAATACTGAATTGATTCTGATTCGAGTTACCGGCGAAGATCGTCCGGGACTGACTGCTTCTGTGACTGAAATCCTTGCCAAATATGATGCTACGATCCTTGACATCGGCCAGGCAGATATTCATAATACATTATCGCTGGGAATTCTGTTCAAGAGTGAAGAAAGACACTCCGGATTCATTATGAAGGAACTCCTGTTCAAAGCTTCTTCATTGGGAGTGACCATCCGGTTTGAACCTATCACCACCGAACAATATGACAACTGGGTAGGCATGCAAGGAAAAAATCGCTATATCCTGACAGTATTGGGACGCAAACTTTCCGCCCGCCAGATTTCTGCCGCTACAAGCATATTAGCCGAACAGGGTATGAATATCGACGCTATCAAGCGTCTGACAGGCCGCATCCCGTTGGACGAATGTCAGACTGATACACGCACCCGGGCTTGCATCGAATTTTCAGTAAGAGGTACTCCGAAAGACCGCATTGCCATGCAGGAGAAGCTGATGAAGCTGGCCAGCGAACTGGAAATGGACTTTTCTTTCCAACAGGATAATATGTACCGCCGTATGCGCCGCCTGATTTGTTTTGATATGGACTCTACCTTAATCGAGACAGAAGTGATTGACGAACTGGCCATCCGTGCCGGTGTAGGCGACGAAGTGAAAGCCATCACGGAAAGCGCCATGCGTGGAGAAATAGACTTTACAGAGAGCTTTACCCGTCGCGTAGCCTTATTGAAGGGGTTGGACGAATCGGTAATGCAGGAAATAGCCGAGAACTTGCCTATCACAGAGGGTGTAGAGCGACTGATGTATGTATTGAAGAAGTACGGTTACAAGATCGCCATCCTTTCGGGAGGATTCACTTATTTCGGCCAGTACCTGCAAAAGAAATACGGTATAGATTATGTCTATGCCAACGAACTGGAAATCATCGACGGCAAACTGACCGGACGTTATCTGGGGGATGTAGTAGACGGAAAACGAAAAGCCGAACTGCTCCGCCTCATTGCACAAGTGGAAAAGGTGGATATTGCACAGACCATCGCCGTAGGAGACGGAGCCAACGATCTTCCTATGCTGGGGGTTGCCGGACTGGGAATCGCCTTCCACGCCAAGCCCAAAGTGGTGGCAAATGCCAAGCAATCAATCAACACTATCGGACTGGATGGAGTGCTCTATTTCCTCGGGTTCAAAGATTCTTACTTGAATATGTAATTAGACCAAAAAATAGATTATCTTTGCTGACAAATAAAATAAAAGAATGAAGTTTTCCGAACTACAATTAAATGCAAATGTGCTTGAGGCGCTTGATGCCATGCGATTTGACGAATGTACGCCTATACAAGAACAAGCAATTCCAATCATACTTGAGGGTAAAGATTTGATCGCAGTAGCACAGACAGGGACAGGTAAAACAGCCGCGTTTCTGCTTCCTGTATTGAACAAATTATCTGAAGGTAAACATCCGGAGGATGCGATTAATTGTGTCATCATGTCTCCTACCCGGGAATTGGCTCAACAGATTGACCAGCAAATGGAAGGATTTTCCTATTTCATGCCGGTATCGAGCGTTGCTGTATATGGCGGAAATGACGGAATATTGTTCGAACAACAGAAAAAGGGACTCACATTGGGAGCTGATGTTGTCATTGCTACTCCCGGACGTCTGATCGCCCATTTAAGCCTTGGATATGTAGATCTTTCCAAGGTTTCTTATTTTATTTTGGATGAAGCAGACCGGATGCTCGACATGGGATTCTACGAAGATATCATGCAAATAGCCAAATATCTGCCGAAGGAACGACAGACTATCATGTTTTCAGCCACAATGCCGGCAAAGATACAGCAATTGGCAAATACGATCTTAAACGAACCGTCGGAAATAAAGCTCGCTGTTTCCAAACCTGCGGAAAAGATTATTCAGGCGGCATACGTCTGCTATGAAAATCAAAAGTTAGGCATCATACGCAGTCTTTTTATGGATGAGGTTCCGGAACGTGTGATTGTCTTTGCTTCTTCCAAAATCAAGGTTAAAGAAGTTGCCAAGGCGTTGAAATCAATGAAGCTGAACGTAGGTGAAATGCATTCGGACTTGGAACAGGCTCAACGGGAAACGGTCATGCACGAGTTTAAAGCCGGACGAATCAATATATTGGTAGCTACGGACATCGTTGCACGTGGTATCGACATCGATGATATCCGCCTGGTTATCAACTTCGACGTGCCTCACGACAGCGAGGACTACGTGCACCGCATCGGCCGTACAGCACGTGCCAACAATGACGGGGTGGCACTTACGTTTATCAACGAAAAGGAACAGAGTAACTTCAAAAGCATTGAGAATTTTCTGGAGAAAGAGATTTATAAGATTCCTATCCCTGAAGGATTGGGAGAGGCTCCAGAATACAAACCGCGTTCGTTCAACAAAAACAGGAACGGGAATTTCTCTAAAAGAAAAGATTTCCGGGGAAAAAGAAACAACGGAGGGAAGAAAAGCAACTACCCTGCGCCCAGACAGAAATAAAATCTGTATTTCCTTGTTTGGATAGAATCTGTATTTCTTATTGGGGAAAACCTGATTTCTATTTGAATAGAATGTAGAGTCCTTATTTGGATGAAGTAATCTCCAAATCGCCTTTAAAGCTCACTTCCATATTTACAACGCTATATATGGAAGTTTCCGGAATGGCTAAAACAGCTTGATAATGAAAACCATTCCGGTTTACTTTCACAAACTTTGTATCTGACAGGATTGATTGCGCCAAGAAATCCGCAGGAACCACTTTGTCGAACATCTGTTTGGTTATATCGCTGGCAAACAGGCTCTTTTTACCTTCGTATACACAGATGTGCATCACATTATCATAGTACACATTATCCATACTAATCCCGTCTTCGGAATAAGTCGTCTTGATGACTCTCATTTTAGATGGATTGATATATACGTATGCACGATAGCGAGTGCCGTTGTAAGTCACTACACTATCGCGTTTGGTTACTTCCGTATAAGTCGGAACCACAAGTTCCTGACGGACAAAATAGATAGAATCATTGAGGTCTTCGGATTTATGCAGTTTTATTACATTATCCGTAATGGAATGAAACCAAAATATATGTTCTCCCTGCTTATCAATCTTGTAATAAGTGGTATCATTTCCATAAGTGTAAAGAATGTCCCGCATTATTTTAAATGCAATGGGAGTACTTTGTGCGTCTGCATAGTAGATGGTATCTCCTTCCACACGCATCAACGGGCTCTCCGTTTCATCGTCCAGCCAAATTCCCTGCAGTAACTCTTTTGCGCTAAGATCCTCTTTCTCCTGTTGAAGAGAATGGGGACTCTTATTGCCGCTACATGCCGCGAAAAGGATTGCCATTAACGATACAGCCACATTTTTCATCATCTATCTTAGTTTTGTATAAAGATACTCCTATTTTTTTTATTTACCAATACAATGGTAAACAAATCCGAGCTCTTCCATCTCTTTTTTATCATATATATTACGTCCGTCCAACACAATCTGCTGGGCCATCGTCTTCTTGATAACGGCCCATGAGGGCAGACGGAATTCTTTCCATTCGGTAACCAGCATCAATACATCAGCATCCAACACTGCATCGTACATATCACAAGCATAATAGATTTTTTCTCCAATTCTACGCTTGCACTCTTGCACGGCAGCCGGATCGTATGCACGCACCCGACAACCAGCTTCCAGCAATTTATCGATCAGGACTAATGCCGGAGCCTCACGCATGTCATCCGTTTCCGGTTTAAATGCCAGCCCCCACAAAGCAACAGTCTTACCTTGCAAATCACCATTAAACTGTTTCTTTAGCTTCTCAAACAGGACGCTTTTCTGTTGTTCGTTCACTTCTTCCACAGCACTAAGCACCCGCATACTATAACCGTTCTGCTCCGCAGTCTTAATCAATGCTTTCACGTCTTTAGGAAAACAGGAACCACCATATCCGATGCCCGGATACAGGAACTTACGTCCAATACGGGTGTCCGAACCTATTCCGCTACGTACCATGTTCACATCCGCGCCAACGATTTCGCATAAGTTTGCGATATCATTCATAAAACTGATACGGGTTGCCAACATCGAGTTTGCCGCATATTTAGTCATTTCTGCAGATGGAATATCCATGAAAATCACACGGAAATTATTCAATAAGAATGGCTTGTATAGTTTGGACATCAATTTCTCTGCACGTGCCGACTCCACTCCCACTACCACACGATCCGGACTCATAAAGTCACTGATCGCATTTCCTTCTTTCAGGAATTCCGGATTAGAAGCCACGTCAAAATCAACTTTCACGCCTCTCTTATCCAATTCTTCCTGAATAACCGCACGAACCTTACTGGCAGTACCCACCGGAACGGTACTTTTGGTAACTACCAGTTTATATTGTTTCATATTGCGACCAATGGTACGGGCCACCTCCAACACGTATTTCAAATCAGCGCTGCCGTCTTCATCCGGAGGGGTGCCAACCGCACTGAATATAACTTCCACGTCGTCCAGACAGCTTTCTAATGAGGTTGTAAACTTCAATCGTTTTGCTTTCATATTACGGAGCACCATCTCTTCCAATCCATTCTCATAAATCGGAATATTCCCCTTTTGCAAAGATTCGATTTTCTCTTTATTCGTGTCTACGCACGTTACATTCACGCCAATTTCGGCAAAGCATGTACCTGATACCAGCCCCACATACCCTGTTCCCACGATTGCAATTTTCATACTTAATCTATTGTTTGTTTAGAAATTCATTCAAAATAAGCGGCATCTTTAAAGGCAGTTCCCTCTCTGTCTTTCGCCGATAATACCATTTGCGAATCTGCCAACGGCCAGTCTATCCCCAACGTTTCATCATTATACAAAATAGAAGCTTCTGCCTGTGGAGCATACTTGTTATCTACCTTATACGTAAAAACGGCTTCTTCGCTCAAGACTGCAAAGCCATGAGCAAAACCACGGGGAATGAAAAATTGTCTCTTGTTTTCCTCACTAAGCAACACGCAGATGTGCTTTCCAAACGTAGGCGATGATTTACGCAAATCAACGGCAACGTCCAGCACTTTTCCTTTAAGAACACGAACCAGTTTCGCCTGACTATATTCTCCTTTCTGATAGTGCAATCCGCGTAACACGCCAAAAGATGATTTCGACTCGTTGTCCTGTATAAAATCTACGGGACCAATATTGGCATCAAACTCTTCTTTCTTATAGGCTTCCATAAAATAGCCCCGTTCATCGGAGAAAACTTTAGGCTCTATCAGCCATACTCCGTCTATTTCCGTCTGTATATAGTTCATTATTGATAGTGATAAATAAAACGATGCAAAAGTAGTGAATTTTTCGAAGTTTTCTGGGATATATTCAATTTATCTCGTAATTTTGCAGACATGATTGAATTGGCACAACATATAGAGACTTTACTACTGGAAAACGATTGCGTCATTGTTCCGGGGTTTGGCGGTTTTGTAGCGCATTACTCGCCTGCAACCCGCATTAAGGAAGAAAATATATTTTTACCTCCTACCCGCACAATCGGCTTTAATCCTCAATTAAAACTGAATGACGGCGTATTGGTGCAATCTTATATGTCAGCGTATGACACGAGTTTTGCTGACGCCAGCCGCATAGTAGAAAAGGAAGTAAACGAATTCATCGGTCTCCTTCATGAAGAAGGAAAAGCCCATTTGGATAATATAGGCGAGATTCACTATAACATTTATGGTAACTATGAGTTTGTTCCTTATGACTATAAGATAACGACTCCTTCATTATACGGTCTCGACTCTTTTGAAATGCATGAGCTTTCCGTTCTGCAACAGAAAGAAAAAGTATGGATACCGGCTCATCCGGAGAAGGAAAAGAAGACTTTTGAAATTAGTATCAATCGTGCATATCTTCGCAATGCTGCAGCAATGATTGCTGCCATCGTATTGTTCTTTGCCTTTTCAACTCCGGTAGAGAATACAGACGTTCAAAAAAACAATTATGCACAATTATTACCCAGTGAGCTTTTTGAGCAAATAGAAAAGCAATCGGTTGTAGTAACTCCTGTGTATGTTAAGAGTGATGCAATGCAACAAGCTAAGAAGCTTTCCGCTACTGCTTCAACTTCTTCTTCAACGAAGACTTCATCCACTAAAAAGAATACAGCGGATAAGACTTCCAAGCCAATCGCAGTTAGAGAAGTGAAAGTGGCCAAACAGGAAACGGCAGCTACTACTTCCGCTACTGCCCCTGCTGCGGTTAAATCTCCAGAAAGTGCCAATCATCCTTTCCATATCATAGTGGCAGGAGGAATCAGCCTGAAAGATGCAGAAGCCATAGCAACCCAATTAAAATCAAAAGGGTTTGCTAATGCAAAAGCGCTGAACATGGATGGAAAAGTACGTGTCAGCATCAATTCATTCGACAACCGCAATGAAGCGACCAAGCAATTACTTGAGCTAAGAAAAAACGAAACTTATAAGAATGCCTGGTTACTGGCTAAATAAAAATCCCTTTTTAAAAGCATGAAACGAGTTCTTTGTCCTAAATGTGAGAATTACCTTTTTTTTGATGAAACCAAGTATAGCGAAGGCCAATCACTGGTATTTGAATGTGAGCATTGCGGCAAGCAATTCAGCATCCGGCTTGGAAAGAGCAAAGTAAAGGCTCTTAGAAAGGAAGAAAACCTGGAAGAAGAAGCTGAATCCCATAAAGAAGAATTCGGATATATCACTGTTATCGAAAATGTATTCGGTTATAAACAGATATTGCCCTTACAAGAAGGTGACAATGTCATAGGCCGCCGTTGTGTGGGAACTTCTATCAATACGCCCATTGAAAGTGGCGATATGAGCATGGATCGACGCCATTGTATCATCAATATCAAACGCAATAAGCAAGGAAAACTTGTTTATACATTACGGGATGCTCCCAGCCTGACAGGTACTTTCCTCATGAATGAAATCCTAGGGGATAAAGATCGTGTACGCATTGAGGATGGCGCTATTGTGACTATCGGAGCTACTACATTTATCTTGCATGCGGCTGAACAAGAATAATCACCTGACAATATAAAAAAACGCCACTGTTCTCTGAACAAGTGGCGTTTTTTTATATCCGGTCTTCTAATTACAGAATACCTTTCACAGTTTCAAGCATTCCTTTTTCCTGGATAGAATCCAAGTTTGCTTTTACAGCTTCTGCCAATCCCGGGATCTTATTCAAATCTTCTCCCCAGATAAAGTCAGCAGCCAGAACACCTTCGGTTACTTTCTTTGTACAACCGGTTGCCCAAAGTTCTTTCAGCAGGTTCATGATTTCAGGAGCATCATTTGGTACAATTTCAGCGCCGTCAGCACGTACACCACCTTTATAATAAGTAATGATAGCAGCCAAACCAAGTACCAGGCCTTTAGGAAGTTCGCCTTTACGTTCGAGATAAGTCTTCAATCCCGGTAAATCACGAGTTTCATATTTTGGGAAAGAATTCAGCATAATGCTTGTCACTGCGTGATCTACGAATGGATTGTTGAAACGTTCCAATACGTCGTTGGCGAATTTCTCCAACTCATCCTTCGGCAAATTCAATGTTTCCATCAATTCATCGAACATTACTTTGTGGATATATTTACCAATAACCTCATGTTCACAAGCTTCACGCACAATATTCACACCAGAAAGATAAGCAACCGGAGAAAGAACAGTGTGCGGGCCATTCAACAGAGTTACCTTACGTTCGTGGTAAGGAGCTTCCGAAGGAACAAACAACACATTCAATCCTGCCTTATCAGCCGGGAACTCTTTGGCAACTTCCTGCGGAGCTTCAATCACCCACAGATGGAAGATTTCAGCCTGAACAACCAAGTTATCATCGTATTGCAGTTTTTCTTTGATAGCAGCAATATCTTTGCGCGGGAATCCCGGAACAATACGGTCTACCAATGTTGCATATACGCCACAAGCTTCTTCAAACCATGTTTTAAACTCATTACCCAGGTTCCACAATTCAATATATTGATAAATAGTTTCTTTCAACTTATGTCCATTCAGGAAAATAAGTTCGCAAGGGAAAATAATCAAACCCTTTGTTTTATCACCATTGAATGTTTTGAAACGATGATACAGCAATTGAGTCAGTTTACCTGGATAAGATGAAGCAGGAGCATCTTCAAGTTTGCAAGACGGATCAAAAGCGATACCAGCCTCTGTAGTGTTTGAAATAACAAAACGCATTTCAGGTTGCTCTGCCAACTTCATGAACTCGTCATTTTGAGAATATGGATTCAATGCACGACTGATTACATCGATCATTGTCAAGCTGTTAACAACTTCGCCTTTATCCAATCCTTGAAGATTAACATGATAAAGATCGTCTTGTGCATTCAGCATATCGACCATACCTTTATCAATGGGCTGAACCACTACTACACTGCTATTGAAGTCGGTTTTCTGGTTCATGTTGTAAATAATCCAATCAACAAATGCACGCAAGAAGTTACCTTCGCCAAATTGGATAATACGCTCCGGACGTTGTGTTTTAGGAGCAGTTTCTTTGTTTAATGCTTTCATGTTAGTTGTAATTTATAAAGTTGATATTATACAAATTCAAAATAAAAATCAATATTCTCCTTAATCAGGATGTCGATAGGCATATACTTTACAGGTTCAACAGACTTCTTAAACACAACATGGTCGCACAGAGCCTTCACCCCGCAATACCCTTGCAATCCCGGACGTTGCCCGATTAAATAATGCACATCACCTGATTTTAGCAACTCTACATTTGCTTTCAGAAGGTCATATCCTATCAGCCCTTTCATGCTACGTCCCGCATGACGGAGATACTCTCCCAACTGATACACCCTGGAATTAAATACAACTCCCAGCGCAGCCTTCGGATGTGCCCGGAAAAACTCATCTAATGTCTGTTGATTGCTTTCCTGATCAGATTTATTGAGTATAACCTCATGGATTACCAGGTTGTTATATTCCTCGGCTATGTAACTCATAAAACCGTCCAAACGACGTTGCATCTGTATTTCAGCCGGATTATCTTTATTATTACTTAAGAACAAGACTAACTCCTGACCTTCTCCCGCCGAATAGTTGCGCATCAATATTTTTGCTGCAATATATCCGCTCTTATAGGAATCCTGCCCAATATACGTCAAGGCTCTCGCTTCTTCCATATTGAAATCAACAAAAGCATAAGCTATCTTATTTTCCTGTAGATAAGCTGTCAGCGCCAGCGTCTCTTCCCGGAAATTCGGAGAAATCAACACTGCGTCTACATTCTTTTCTTTTATAGCAAGGCAGGCTTCCTGATAACTTTTCTCATCTCCATGATGGTAACACAGATAATCTATACCCACATTAAAAGGACGCAACTCTTGCCGGGCACGCTCAATCCCCCCGACTACCGAATGCCAATAGTCATGTTCTATATAATAAGGTATCAGGCAGAGGAAAGAATATTTCTTTTTAGCAGCCAAACCGATAGCAAACACATTGGGTTGATAATGAATCTCATCCAGTACCTTTTGTACTTTAGCTTTGCTTTTGGGAGACACGTCGCCACGATTGTGCAACACCCTATCCACCGTTCCGGCGGAAACACCGGCCATACGGGCTATGTCTTTAATGGTATAGTTCTGGTCCTCCATAGTGCTAAAACTTAAATATTATAAATAATCGCTGCAAATATACGAATTATTTTGTTACTCCAAGTAAATTTTCTATTTTTGTGTTCGATAACGGTTAATAAAACTAAAACGAGATTTACGCCTATTAGCTTTAAAATCAATACGATATAGGTATAAATACAGAAAGTAATAATTTTATATACTTAAAACACAGTAATAATGAAGAACTTCATGGACGAAAACTTCTTGCTGCAAACAGAAACCGCGCAAAAGTTGTATCACGAGCATGCGGCTAAAATGCCGATCATCGACTATCACTGTCATCTCATTCCTCAAATGGTAGCTGACGACTACAAGTTTAAATCACTGACTGAAATCTGGTTGGGCGGTGACCACTACAAATGGCGTGCAATGCGTACAAACGGCGTAGATGAACGTTTCTGCACAGGAAAAGATACCACAGACTGGGAAAAATTCGAAAAATGGGCGGAAACAGTTCCTTATACTTTCCGTAATCCACTGTACCACTGGACTCACCTCGAATTGAAAACTGCATTTGGTATCAATAAAATATTGAATCCGCAAACAGCACGCGAAATTTACGATGAATGTAACGAAAAGCTGTCTCAACCTGAATATTCAGCTCGTGGAATGATGCGTCGCTATCACGTAGAGGTAGTTTGTACTACGGATGATCCTATCGATTCACTGGAATATCACATCAAAACACGTGAAAGCGGATTTGAAATCAAGATGTTGCCAACTTGGCGTCCTGATAAAGCTATGGCTGTAGAAGTCCCTGCTGATTTCCGTAGTTATGTAGAAAAGCTGGCAGAAGTTAGCGGTGTTACTATCTCCAATTTTGATGATATGATCGCTGCTTTACGCAAACGTCACGACTTCTTCGCAGAACAAGGTTGCCGTTTGTCTGACCATGGTATTGAAGAATTCTACGCAGAAGATTACACTGATGCTGAAATCAAGGCTATATTTAATAAGGTATATGGCGGCACAGAATTGACCAAAGAAGAAATTCTGAAATTCAAATCGGCCATGCTTGTTATCTTCGGTGAAATGGACTGGGAAAAAGGATGGACTCAACAGTTCCACTACGGCGCTATCCGCAATAACAACACCAAGATGTTCAAATTACTGGGCGCTGACACCGGTTTCGACTCTATCGGTGAATTCACCACAGCCAAAGCAATGGCTAAATTCCTTGACCGCCTGAATACCAATGGCAAATTGACTAAAACAATCCTTTATAACCTGAACCCATGCGCAAATGAAGTGATTGCAACTATGTTGGGCAACTTCCAAGATGGTTCTATCCCGGGAAAAATTCAGTTTGGTTCGGGATGGTGGTTCCTCGATCAAAAGGATGGTATGGAAAAACAAATGAACGCCTTGTCTGTGCTTGGTCTCCTAAGCCGCTTTGTAGGTATGTTGACAGACTCTCGTTCTTTCCTGTCCTACCCGCGTCATGAATATTTCCGCCGTACATTATGTAACTTGGTAGGACGCGACGTAGAGAACGGAGAAATCCCTGCATCTGAAATGGAACGCGTAAACCAAATGATTGAAGATATCAGCTACAACAATGCTAAGAACTTCTTCAAGTTCTAACGGATTGTAGTTACACTATAAAAAAGCCGCTACCAAATCGAATATGCTTTGAGTAGCGGTATTTTTATGTTCTATTATTACCATTCATCCAACTCCACAACTTAGGGCTTATCTTATGCATTAACAGTAGATTCACAACACAAACCACAACGCCGACAAATCCCCAAAGCAATGTTTCATTCAGCGTATAATATTCTTTAACCTGAATAAACACCCAAATACAATACGGTAAACATAACACCGATGTAACAATAACAGGTATATACTTTCTTATTACCAAAAACTGAATGATATGCACTATCAGGTGCAAACCAAAGGCAATCAAACAACAATACCAAGCCGTCAAATCATTCATGCAGATTGACATAACCGTACAGGCTGATATAATTATAAACTCTTCCAATACCGTCAAGGCAAAAACCGGCGCATTACTCAAAGAATCTACTTTATCTTTCATAAAAGGGAAGCGCATGTACAACATAGCCTTGTTCTTATCCAACCATGTCGGAAGCATTATTATCTCTTCAAATTCATGAATCATGAATACTATGGGCAATAAATATAGGTATTCCATCGTTTTTATTCCTTATTATCATTCAAGTATTGATATACAAAAAAGAGGCAACCTTAGTTACCTCTTTTTAGTACACCCTCAGGGGTTTCTACTTATTTCGTAACCAACTGTCTGTTAAATAATTAATTTATAATTTATCAATTTGGTATACTTTTAGTATACTTTTTTGTTTCAAATTTCATCTTATACTAATGATATTCCCCGTAGGGAGAGCATTTCTTTGTTCTTTTAGTTGTTGGTCATTCATAATCAAGAGTTATATTATAATCCACAGCTGTCAATGACATCTTTCGTTGATCTATAAACGATATCTGAAAAAGTATTCGGAGATATGTAATCCCAAGAATTATATTTCCTTGAATCTATTGGTATATTATCACTATTAAAATATGTGACCTGCAATGTTTTGATTCGCTTATTCTTAATGTCTACTAAAACTGTTTGCCTATTATATTTCATCTTCAATAATTTTTCATTTCTTAATTCTTTCGCTAATGCGGATTTATAATTGTGTGCATAATTGCTATCGTGAACTATGCGAACATAATTAGTTTGATATTTACCATCCAGTTGTTTCTTGACATCTGTATCCATATATACAGTAAAATCATCTCCTTTAAAAATCAAAATGAGTCCAGTTATGTTTTGCGAATATACTGTATAAGAGAATCCTACGAACAATATTGATAATATAACCCCTTTCATATTTTCTTTATCTTATTTTAAAATCAATTATGTGTATATCAAAAATCATCATTTGTATCTACAAAATAAATAGGTCCGTATTCCATTGTTAAGTAATAAAATAACTCCCCACCATTACTTTTCCCTTTTACTACATAGAGGGAAATTAAATAAAGATCTTCAAATGGGTGTTTCCCATAAAAATAATATTCAATACCATCATCTCCTATAGTAGAGGCTTTCTCACCGTATTTTTTTGAGAGTGTTTTTGAAATATATTCTCTCGCAAGTACCGCGCCACTTTTATTATCCAAGTCAAATCTCAAAGAGAATCTAGCCCCATAAAAGAAACTTTTTCCATTTTTATCATACTGAAAACAAAACTTTACACTATTGAAATTATTATTTCCCATAGGAAAGTCATAGTAAATGATTTCATTACGACTACTACTAATTGACTTTTCTCCATATCTTTTCTGCAGTTTATTCTCTACAGATAAGTAATCTTCTCCAAAAGTCACTCCACATACACTTGGTAAATTTCTATCAGTTTGCATGCTAACTTGATTACCAATGCCTATTTTCATTGAGTCTACATCTAGGGATTGCGAATAAATCATTTGTATATAAACAATTCCCAAAAGACATAATATGTATTTTTTTATAAATTCCACTTGAATGATATTTTTTTCAATAAAAATTCCTACATTAGCCATCATAAACAAACGACAAATACTACTGCTTATTCAACACGGTATTGTTCAAAGTAATTTTCATCATAATTTGAGCCGTGAGATTTTATGATTTTCTGCAATTTCTCATACTGTTTATCCTCGACACATCTACTGCAAAATGAAGAGAAATCAGTATCATTTAGCACAGCCGTGTCCTTAAATTGTACCTGGTAGTTATCTCTATTCCCATTTTCGTCATGGTGTATCCGCAGGTTCATGCATTTTTTATCTACATGGAGACATTCTGATTTATCCACAAAAACATATTGTGATAACTCGACTATTTTTTTCATTTCCGTCTTTTGTCCACAGCCGATAAATAGTAAAGATACGAAATACACGATAAACAATATTTTTTTCATATTTTCTTTAATTTATAATCAAATTTCAAATTAAAGTCATACCTTAATCGCTCTATAAACAAACAATAAATGCTACTGCTTATGTTTCAAAAGTTCAATAGTATCTCTAAGCGAGGCTATTAATTCATCCTTCAACTGCATATTGTCCATCAGATGAGAAATCTTCTCTTTCAAAGCTTCATTTTCTCTCTGTAGTTTATCAGACGCATCACCATTTGATCCAATAGAAGTGAGTTCAACCGATCCATCTGGCTTTATTATTTTTTGAGTCCCAGATTCAGGAAGAGTTACATTAACTGTATTTCCTACTCCGACATTGCCACCGTTCTTGTATTCTATCTTATTCCCGTCTCCTTGGTTGGAACCGGTCATAGTGCCGGAGTTTTTGAGCATGTCGCCTTCACCGGTTATTAACCAATCTAAATTAAGATCAGGATAAACTTTTGCTATCTCTGCTAACACTCCAGCGGTAGGGCTTTTTGTATGTGCAATATATCCATTCGTTTTTCCGATAGAAGATTCAAATGTCTGAACAGTTATTTTCATCTTCTTTAAAAATTGTCTTATTCTACTATTTACATCCATACTATTTTGCTTTATTAGAGTATACTACATATATTTGCAAAAACATTAATTCATTTTATCATGAGTGAGCAATTTCATATTCATGGAAACGGGGACATTAAAATGTCAGATGCAATTATACTTCTTCAAGAAATAATCCCAATTGCTATGCAGTATTACGAGCTACATAGAATGGCGAGAGAGATCCATACTGAATATCTTGGAGGAAAACTCATACAAGACATCCCTGAAGAAACAAGAAGACTTTTTAATGATATGACCGAACATCTTAACCCGCAATTCGCATATCTCGAAGATACAGTTATGCGCAAGATCATTGAATTCTTAGGCCACGACACTATAGGACTTCCTTAAAATAAGGCGTTATCGTATATTCTATACGAAAATCACACGATTGTCCCGTAGATCTCTTGTATTTATTATCAAGTTTTCCGGGACATCCTATCTCCCCTTCTAGCTCTTTTCTCATCGCAATCGCCTGGCGCATCTCCAGTGATATATCAAAACAATGATTATAACTTTTATTTCCACACTCTATAAGTCCAAATATATCTATATCCACGTCTCTAACTTGAGAAACCGCTGATTTAACTAATTGAGACTCCTCATACATCTTGTATTGAACTTCCACATAATCCAAATTCTTATATAATTCATTAATATTCATACAAGACACATTATCAGATATTTATAAAAAATACTATTTAGAACAAATATAAACTATGTAATATAATCAAATTAGCAAGCTAAATACTTTCATAATTAGAGTATACTACATATATTTGCATCCGTAATCAATCACGCAACACAACCAATTGCTTGATTAATTAGCACAATTAAAAACTAATTTTCAAAGATATTTATAATTATGGTAACACCAAAAGAAAAGCAAAAAAAAATTACTCCGGTCTCTGTAGTAAAGAAGACCGATGTTCAAGCCACTCTTCTATCTTTAAAGATTGGCGTTCCTACCTCTATCAAGAACCGTGAGATAAAAGCTTGCTCCCTAAGAAGTGCCAACCGCATCCTAAAAGCGAAGGGTTATTCTTTCATTCTTTCAGAAGCAGGTAGAATAGACGATGTAATAGTAACCCGTTTAAAATAATACAACCGATGAAAGAACTCAATTATTGGTATCTGCGTGAAGGGGATTTTCGTCCTGAGCACATTAGGGAATATAATGGCAGGAGATATCCGATACTCAAAAGTCAACTCAAGGAACTAAAAGAAGCCGGCAACCTATTCATGACAAAAGAAGAAGCCGCCATAGCTTCCGAGAAGGTTAGAGAGTTTCTCTGTTCGATAAATAATCCATGGTGTATTTAATCCATGAATAGGCAATTTCGTAGTCCTCTACAACCTCCAGTTCTACGCCTGCTTCTTTCATAGATTCGACATCAATACAATGATCATTTTCAACACACGAAATGGCATACTCTAAGAAATTCTTTCGGTCTGTAGGATGAGTAGAATTAGGGAAACCATTTAAAAATCTAGATAACAATTCTTTTTCATTCATAACGCTTATTTTTTTGATTTGAGACTTCAAAGTTAAGCAAATCCCGTGAAAAAGCGAGAGCGGCTGAATCGAATTAGCTCACGGGAGCCAATATAAACTTTAAAACAATTATCTATATGGCACTATCCGCATACGATATCAAAAGAATTGCCGCTGAAATAGTAGAGCAGCAAAAGAAAGAAATCACCTCACAGGTCAAGAAGGCGATAGACATAGCAATCAACGAAATGACAGATGAATGGATAACCACCAAAGAAGCCTGTGAAATGCTAAGAATCACGGAACGGCAGCTTTACACTCTTAAAGCAAAAGGTAAAATTCCGTATTCAAAGCCGAACGGACGTGTACTTTTTAGGAGATCACAACTCGCTGCCTACAATGATAATAAAAGAATAAGATCATGAACAGACTTACCAAACAGACATTAGTATTCGTGCTCGGATTCATCCTGTTTTTTGGAGTATTAGGAATAGCTGGGAGTGCCGATCGAATAGAACAAATTGTATACACGATGCCTCAAGAAGCGTATGAAGAAATTTATCTGAAACTGGGTAACGAATGTACAGATTCGCAAATAGCCAAAGAATACATATCTAATAAGAGCTATTATGATTCAATTAAATGAAGATTCACTAATCACACTCTTTGCCGATATGGCAAAAAGAATGGCAGACTACCTGAAAGAGGTGAAAGAAGATCCAGAATATATAAGTC
>ERZ773204.865-NODE-865-length-25142-cov-9.484554_pt1 | contig 25142 bp, 21 predicted proteins | sample MGYA00581007_ERZ773204 | MGnify/ENA primary metagenome ERZ773204 (study PRJEB29015, sample SAMEA2737757) | human gut metagenome | biome: human gut; feature: human-associated habitat; material: faeces | place: China | collected 2012 ... | reverse complement strand
ATAATGAATATACAGGAACATATTATAATGATGGTACATATTATTATGTTGATAAGGGAACAGTAAAATCGTCTGCCCCTGAGGGAACGGAGGAGGCTGAACTGCTGGCGATTAATAAGTTTGTATTTAATAGAACATTCCCTAGTCTTGCTGATGGTAAAACAATAGTTGTTTCATATGTATATGGTAATGGAGATGTAGTAATTAATTTTAAGAATAATAAGTTTAATGCTGTTTCAATGGATCCATGGCTTATAGATACTTATGGTGATGATAGTTTCAGTACTTTCGAGAAAATGCTAAATACAATAGCAAGTATTAATTAAGATTATAAGATGAGTTGGATAGTAGTGTGTATACTATCCAACTTATTGTATTTATATAAAGAAATGGAGGTATTTGGGTGGGTAAAAATAAGGAACTTATAGCACATATTACAGCGGTACTATTTATAACATTTATATTAGGCTTATATGTATCGGGGAGCGGTATAGATGTGTGGGCAGCCGAGGAGGTCAGGGAGTTAGACTGTAAGGTTGTTATTGATTATACAATCCATGCTAACTTTGGAGAGTACAGAAAGGACAGTAATGGTAATCCTACAGACGACAGGTGTGATGATGTGGAAATGAATCTACCAACGTCATACAAGGTATCAGCTAAAGTTAATGCTGTCCGACATGAGAATGGAGCAACGGATTATTCTGTATTAGTTGATGGAACGAGTCCTTGGAGTGACTCGAAAAAATGCTGGGGAACTAATTATACGGAAGACCAAGGTTCATATATTGTTTGTGAAGGCTATGTAAGCGCAAATAATCTTACAATATCAGGTACAGGAGTAGGTAAAGATAAATTTGATGGCAATGGCTATATCAAGCTAAATGTAACAGACGCTTACAAAAACTCTTTTAATTTTGGTGTGACAAAGTTATGGGATACAAATACAGACTGGGTAATAGATAAATGGGATTATAAAGGAACAGAAATAACAGGCGTAAGCCTTGAATTTGTTTATCCTACATATACGGTAGAGTATGATAATAATGGTGGAACAGGAAGTATATCTTCATATAATGTGGGGTATAATCAGAATTTCAAGATAAGTGACGGTACAGGAATATCTAAGGCAGGGTATGAGCTGGATAACTGGTGTGTATTAAGAAAGACACATAGGAACAGTTATAATGATTCCAACATAATGACAGAGGTATTCTGTACAGATGGTCAGTGGCATGAATTTAAAGATGCTTATGCAACTAACACGGCAGATGCAAAATGGCAGACATACGATAAAAACTCGACATATAAAATGGATAATGCGTGGGTAAAGGGAGATGGGAATAATGTATTTGTATTCTGTGCACAGTGGAGACTTAAGTATTCTTTAGCTATTGATAAAGGCACAGGTATCAGCAGTACAGATGGTCAGTCTAATGAAATCTTGTCAGGAACGCGGACAACAGTATCTGCGAAAACATCCACGGGGTATACCTTTAAAAACTGGGATATAGTTGTTAATAGTTTTGATAGTAACCCTGTAAATAATGGTACAACATACGTTAAAAATAGTTTAGATTATTGGTTACTTTGGAAAGATGGTGCATGGCGTGTAGTAGATAAGGCAACTAAATCCAATATAAATAACGGGTACACTGGTCTTGTTGAAGGTGAGAATGGTTGGTTTTTTGCTCGTAATGGTGTATTTGATAATACATACAATGGAACTGCATGTAACGAGAAAGGCTGGTTTCAGGTAACAAACGGTGCAGTAAACTGGAATTACACAGGTTATACTGTTAATAAGAATGGTATTTACCGGGTTGAAAATGGTGTAGTCCAGACCAATAGGGTATATCTTAGTGTTAGTACTGATAGCACAAAAAATGTAAAAAACTACTATTATCTGATGATATTTTATTATTAGAATACAAAGACTTTTAATAATAATAAAAATGTTGACAGTTGAGATTTAATACAGTATACTAATAATATAAAAAACATACGAAACAATACAGAGGGGATAATTATTGGGGAAAATTAATAAAACGTATAATACGAATACTGCAACCAATAAAAATACTACAAATAAAAAATACAAAGACACAGTATTCAGAATGATATTTAACAACAAAAAAGAAGCGTTGGGTTTATACAATAACCTGTTTGATACCAATTATACAGATGAGTCATTAGTTAATATTGTAACACTTGAAGATGTATTATTTATACCAAGAAAGAATGATATAGCATTTACAATGAATGGACAGTTTATTGTGCTTATAGAACATCAGTCAACAATCAACGAGAATATGCCATTGAGATTTCTGATATATATAGCAAGACTGTATGAAAAAATCATAGAAGCCGATAATATATATAAGAGAAAGTTAGTAAAAATTCCGTCACCGGAGTTTACAGTGTTGTATAATGGAAGAGAGGACTTAATGCAGAATGGCAGAAAAGTTACGGAATTGGAATTAAGGCTGTCAGATGCATTTAAGGATGGGAAACAGGCACAGTTAGAATTAAAAGTTAAAGTAATAGATATACGCTATACATCGAATAATAAAGCTGTAACAAAGAATGATACATTAGAAGAATACAGCCGTTTTATACAGATAGTTGAAGAGTGCCGGTGTACAGAAGATAATCTTGATAAAGCAATGAAAAAAGCAGTCAATATTGCAATACAGAATAATATCTTAACAGAATTTTTAATAAAAAACAGTTCGGAGGTGCGTAATATGCTTACATTGGAATATGATGAAGAAGTCGCTAAGAGAGTTGAGAGAGAAGAGGCAAGGGAAGAAGGGTTAAATGAAGGTTTAAGTTTAGGCTTACGCCGTGGTGAGGAAGCACGGAAATTATTAATTATAAACTGTCTGAAAAAAGTGAAATCATGCGAAGCAGTAGCGGAATTACTTGATATACCATTAGAAGAAGTGAGAAAAATTAAGGATAGCATGTAATGATATAACGTAGCGTATATATCGATGATTAACAATATATGGTTTAATATGGAATATTAACTAGGAAAGATTGATGGCAGAAGAAAAATCGCCTGCACGACTTTTCTTCTGCTTCTCCGATATGCATTAATAATAATCTTTGTAGCCACTGGAATATGTCATTTTTCCATCAGAATCTACGAATACTGCTTCTGTATTATCTATGCTTTCAATTAATTCGAGTCCCTTTTCAATACCAAGCACAAAGCAGGTTGTGCTAAGACAGTCACCATCAACGGAGTTGTCACATATAATGGTAACTTCTGTGAGACCGTTATTATATGGATATCCGGTTTTAGGATTTAAAATGTGATGATAAAAGTTACCATCCTTACTAAAATACCTTTCATATGTGCCGGAGGATACGGCAGACTTATTATTGAGTTTAACAGTCATAAGGGTTTCTTCACTTTGTGTAAATGGCTTTTTTATACCAATATTAAATGGTGAGTCATTTTTTTTGCTGCCAACACACAGTACATTGCCGCCTAAATTAATAATTGCACTGGTAATATTTTTTTCAAGAAGGTAGTCACGAATACGGTCGGCTATATAACCCTTTGCAATTGCACCGAGATCTATGACAGTTCCATCGGGAATAGCTATAATATAATCATCAGTTTCATCTCCGGCCGGTGTAAGTTTAATATTTTTATAATTAATATAATTAAGAGCTTCAGATATATCTAAAGCATCAGGAACCTGTGGGTTATCAGCTGTAAAATCCCATAATTGTGATACACTTCCAATAGTAATGTCAAATGCACCATCTGATAAGTCTCCCATCTTTATTCCATATTGAATAAGAGCAGCTGTATCTTTTGAAATCCTATCTGTAAGATGGTGGTTGACTTTATATAATTCACTGTCAGAAAGCGTCCTTGAAAATAAAAGCTCATATTTATCGCAAAGATTGAGAGCCTCGTTAAGAATGTCCTTAGTTGAATTACTTGTATATCCTGAAATGGCAACATAAGTATTAAGCTTAAAACCTGTAACAGTAACAGGGTCATTTATTACAGTAACAGGTGTGGAACATCCCAAAAGAACACTGCAAAATGTAATGGAGCACAATACAATACATGTCAATTGTCTGATTTGAAATTTATGTGAAGATATAATCTTTTTTTGTTGAAAATATGTGTTTTTCATCGCAATTATGTTAATAAAATTTTGAAAAATATGCATAATAATCCCCATTTCTACTTTGTCGCGAAGAGTCAAAAAAGTTCGCACAGGCGACATATATTCTACACTAATAAATACAATCATGCAATTATTCTGATGATTATTCATATGAATCGCAATTGTTAAAAGAATATAATGTTATAAATTAATGAAAAAAATGTGAAATGCCTTTTTTTTTACAAGCATATATGATATAACAATATAGTCGTGCTTAGCGGAGGGGTTATGTATCTGTAAGTACGGTATTATATTATAATAATAAGTTCCATTATTCATATTAATCAAACCTGTATTAATATATTATGGAATTTTATCTGGAGGATTAATAATGAGGAAAAAAGTATTAGGAATAATTATGGCAGCATCAATGGTTGCTTCTCTTACAGCCTGTGGTGGTTCTGATAAGAATAACAGTTCAGACAGTTCATCAAATGGTGGTTCAACAGTTAATCAGGAGATAGCAGCTAACCAGTATGCAGATACAATTAAGAGTAATGCAGAAACCTATAAGACATATATTTCATTACCTGAATATAAGGGTTTATCAGTAAGTGTTGATAGCGAACAGAAGGAAGTTACAGATAGTGATGTTACGGATTATATTAATAATCTTATATCACAGTATGGTACAACAGAAAGTGTTACAGAAGGCGTTACTGCTAATGGGGATACAATTTCACTTGATTATAGCGGACTTCTTGATGGAACAGCATTTTCAGGTGGAACAGCAACAGATGTTTCATATACAATAGGTTCAGGAAAGTTTATTGATGATCTTGATAAGGGACTTGTAGGACTTACAGTTGGTGAAGAATATGATATTCCATGTAAGTTCCCTGATAACTATTCATCATCAGATCTTGCAGGAAAGGATGTAATCTTTAAAGTAACAGTAAACAGTATCAAGAAGACAACATTACCGGAGCTTACAGATGACTGGGTTGCATCTAACGCTTCAAGTCTTAATGTAGAAGCTACAACAGTTGAAGGACTTAAGAGTTATGTTAAGGATTATCTTGAAACACAGGCTAAGACTAATTATGACAGCAGTAAGTATCAGGCAGCATGGAAAGCTATCTCAGAACAGATTAATACTGATAAAGGATATCCTGAGGCAGAGCTTAATTCTCTTATAGATACACTTAAGTCAAATGTACAGTCAGAATATAACCAGTATGGTTCATATTATGGTATTTCAGATTTTAATTCATATTTATCACAGGTATATGGATTTGATTCAGAAGATGCATTTAATGACTATGCTAAAGAATATGCCAAGTCATATCTTTTAGAGAAGATGGCAATTACTATTATCGCAGAAAATGAAAATATCACTGTATCAGAAGATGATATCAATGATATGGGAGCACAGCTTGCTTCATACTATGGTTATTCAGATTATCAGGAAATCCTCGATACATATGGTAATCAGATGAATTCAGAAGTGGGATATCAGGTTCTTTATCAGAAGGTACAGGATTTTATTAATGCAAGTACATCTGTAAAGTAAATGGTTATAGATTAATGTATCATAAAAGTCAGTATTCGCTTGCGAATCTTGAATATTGTAAATAAAGCAGCCCTTGCCTTTAAAGACAAGGGCTGTTTTATTGTGCAGAAGTGAAAAGCTTATTTGTAATTTGAATTTGAATAGGTTTTATGCTGATAAAGCACTTGAAATTTTATAAATATAGGTGTATGATTAATATAATGTGTTTATTTGATTGTAGTTAAATATACATTGTTTACGGCGCGTGGCTCAGTTTGGTAGAGCGCTACGTTCGGGACGTAGAGGTCGCAGGTTCGAATCTTGTCGCGCCGATTATTATAAATATTTATAAGCATTTGGTATGTTATCAGCCGGGTTGATGCAGAGGTTGATAATATACGCTCTGTGAGTGAATATTGAAAAGGTTAATATGTACTGTTTGTGTTAGAATTTTACAGGGTATGGAGTTGTTTATTAATTAAACATCCATATTCTGTATTTTTTTATTATATCTATAAATGAGCAAAGACAGAATAATGCATAAAAACAATCGCTTGTTGTCCGTGACCTGAATACATTGCGTCAAATTAATTGAAAAAATATCTTTGTAACACTGACAAATTTGTGCAATATTTCTGTATGACAATGACTTAATTTACCTGAGTACATAACTGCATTGTACATAATTAAAAAATTGCAATACCATCAAAGTATGTTATAATAAAACCCTTGTTTAACTTTATAAAAAGTTAATGAATTTCAAAGAAAGTTTATAATGCACGTTTTACAAAAGATGTGCAAGGGATGGGAGAGAGAGATGAACCAGTTTGTACCAAAGTTATTTGACTGTATGAAGTCATATTCAAAGGAACAGTGCATCAAGGATATTATATCGGGAATTATCGTTGCTATTATAGCACTGCCTTTGTCAATTGCGCTCGCACTTGCATCAGGGGTTGGTCCTGAACAGGGTATATACACAGCAATATTTGCAGGCTTTGTTATATCGTTTTTAGGTGGAAGCCGTGTACAGATTGCCGGGCCTACTGCCGCATTTGCAACTATTGTGGCAGGTATAGTGGCAGAAAATGGTATGCAGGGACTTGTAATTGCGACTATAATGGCAGGAATTATTCTTATTATTATGGGATTTTTAAAGTTTGGAAATCTTATCAAATTTATTCCATATACCATAACAACAGGTTTTACGGCAGGTATAGCTGTAACTATTGCCATTGGACAGATTAAGGATTTTTTAGGACTTACATTTACTAAATCACCTATTGATACCATAGGAAAGGCACAGGAGTGCATTAATTCAATGACAACATTTAACTGGCAGGCACTTGTGGTTGGTGTTGTGGCACTTGCGATTCTTATAATATGGCCAAGATTTAACAAGCTTATACCACCATCACTTATTGCCGTTATAGTGTCTATTATTATGGTGAAGCTTATAGGAATGGATGTTAAGACAATTGGTGATTTATATACTATATCCAATAAGATACCGGGAATAACGATTCCTGAATTTAATATGGGGCTTATTACTAAGCTTTTACCGGATGCATTTACAATAGCAATTCTTGCAGGAATAGAGTCGCTTTTATCGTGTGTTGTATCGGATGGTATGATAGGAAGCAGACATAAGCCTAATATGGAGCTGGTGGCACAGGGGGCTGGTAATCTTGTATCCGCATTATTTGGCGGAATACCGGCGACAGGTGCAATAGCAAGAACAGCAGCCAATGTTAAAAATGGTGGACGTACTCCGGTAGCCGGTATGGTACATTCCATAACACTTCTTCTTATACTTGTTGTGTTAATGCCATATGCAGCATGGATTCCAATGCCGGCTATTGCGGCTATTTTATTTGTGGTTGCCTATAATATGAGCGGATGGAGAGAATTTGTATCACTTTGCAAGGCGTCACCTAAGAGTGACATATTAGTGCTTGTAGTTACATTTGTACTTACAATAGTATTTGACCTTGTTGTAGCTATAGAGACGGGTATTGTATTGGCGGCACTTTTATTCCTTATGAGAATGGCTAATGTTACAGAAGTTAAGAGCTGGAAATATATTGGTGATAATATAGATGAAGAAAATGATCCTGAAAGCATTAAATTAAAGGTTGTACCAAAGCATACACTTGTATATGAAGTTATAGGACCGATGTTTTTTGCCGCTGCTGATAAATTTATGGAGATATCAGCCCAGACAGGAATAAAGGTTGTTATAATCAGAATGAGAGGTGTTCCGGCAATGGATGTTACGGCACTTCGTTCACTCAGAATGATTCATGACAGATGTCAGAAGAAAGGAATAACACTTCTTTTATCACATGTTCAGGAACAGCCTAAGATGATGATGGAAAAAGCAGGATTTGCGGCTGAGGTAGGAGAAGAAAATTTCTGTAAAAATATTGATGTGGCACTTGAGAGAGCTGCACAGTTGTAATATTTTATGATAAAACATATGCATGCCAGAAGCAGCATACGTTTAAAGACATTTAATGCTGCGTGTGTATATATGATGTTTTAAACAAAATATGAATTATTGAAAAAAGTATAGAATATATTATTATAAACAGACTCAGGAATTTATTAATATGAGTGGTAGATATAATATTGATATTCATACTATGGATAAGATAAAAAAGACTGTAGGAGTTGTACTAATGCTTTGTATTTTTACATTTCTTACAGTATTTTTTTATATAATTCCAGAAACGGAAAAACTTAAGGAAACAGGAGTATTATCTGTCAATAATGGCAGTGGAATTGGCGGAGGTGATATTATAGGCAGTAGTAAGGCAGGAAAAAAGGATTTGCCAATATATTGTGTTGATATTCCTGGAAAGCTAAAAAAACAGGCACAGACAGGTAATGATAACACAGATGCGGATGATAATAGTATAGATAATAATAAAGATAATAATATAGATAATATGGCTGCCAATAATAATGGTGATGTTAAGGGGATTAACAATACAGGTACGGATGATGTAAAATATATATCGCTTTCATTCGATGCCGCCTGGGGTGCTGATGATACTATAAGGATACTTGATATATTGGACAAATACAATGTAAAGGTTACATTTTTTATGACCGGTGGCTGGGTTAATGAGTATCCTGATATGGTAAAAGAAATATATTCAAGAGGACATGACCTTGGAAATCACAGTCAGAATCATAAAAAAATGAGTGAATTGAATGTAGAACAGCAAAAGCAGGAGCTTAATTCAGTTACGGAGAAGGTAAAGGAGCTTACAGGATATAATATGTTTCTGTTCAGGCCTCCCTATGGCGATTATAATTCGACACTTATTAATACAGCATATTCAATTAATTATTATCCCATACAGTGGTCAGTTGATTCTCTTGACTGGAAAGACTACGGCGTTGACAATATAATAAAGACGGTAACGAAACATAAAGCTCTTTCTAATGGTGCAATCATACTTATGCATAATGGTGCAAAATATACGGCAGATGCACTTGATACAGTAATATCAGGTCTTATGGAGCAGGGATATACACTCATTCCGATATCACAGCTTATAATACGTGACAATTTCCATATGGATGCCAATGGTATGCAGATTGCAGATTAAAAAATACCGGTTAGACATTAACAGGTAAGTACTTCCATACTTGCCAGTCATCTCCTATTGTTATGGGTAAGTAATCCTGTTACAATTAGTCTGTACTTAGCTAAGACAAATAAACAACGCAACGAAGTTGCAGGAATGGAGGGTTAATATGTGCTTTAAATTTTTATCTTGCAGTGAATTACTTACATTTTTCCGTAACTGTTTCGGATGCTAGTATATCGTTTTAAATGATATATCGAAAGATAATATAATAGAATATAAGACTTTAGATAATCTTACATATAGATAATAAAGTTGTAAAATAAATGTTTGCAGATAATCAATTTATAGATAAAATGTAAATAAAAAGGACTGATACATAATATGTTATAGACATATATGAAGTATAGATTCATATGTCTTATAACATAAGCTTTGTATCAGTCCTTTCTGAAGTTTAGCTGTTTGTAATTTAGTTATTTGTAATTTTAGTATTTGTAATTCAGTTATTATAGTTTAGCTATTATATATTCCCCATGTATTAAATGTTTATTCATGGAGCTGTACATATACAGTTGACGACTCCTCATCATATGCATCACCGAATACGAGCTTACATAATTCCTGACAATATGATACTGAAAATTCTGAACAGCCACTGTCATTTCTTATTGCATTAGACTGTGCGAGCGTATCATTATAATCAGAAAGCTTATATGATGTAATAAGTGAAGTACCAAAAAGCTTCTGTGTGACTATTGGTGTATAGCTGTACTGCTTAACATAGCATTTGTTTTCGGCAGCACTCTTTACAAGAGATACCTTAGCCATGCCGCCTAACATACGAGGCATCTTATCCTGATTAGAAACAAAGTTACCAAGTGAATAGTATACAACCATCTGATGACCATCTTCTCTTGTTAATGTTTCAACAGGCTCCATAACATGAGGATGAGCACCAATTACAACATCAACACCGAGATTTAAGAAAAGGTTAGTCCAGTACTGCTGGTTAGAATCAGGCTGATATACATATTCAGTTCCCCAGTGAGGGCATACGACAACCATATCTGCAATCTGTTTTGCCTTTGTAACATCCTGTGTAATCTTATCTTCATCAAGCATATTTACAATATATGGCTTAGAATCAGGAATAGGAATACCGTTAGTTCCATATGTATAGTTAAGGATTGCTATTTTGAAGCCATCTTTATTATATACATAGATGTCGTTATAATCCTCTTCTGTTTCATTGATACCAAGTACTGCCATTTCAGGATAATTAGATGCCCAGAAGTTAAGACAGTTTTCAACACCGGTAAGTCCCTTATCAAGTGTATGGTTGGTAGCATGAAGTATTACATTAAATCCGGCATCGGCTTCTGCAACACCGATTTCATAAGGACTGTTAAAGCAGGGATATCCGCTAAGACCTAATTCAAGACCGCCAAGAATTGTTTCCTGATTGACGATTCTTATATCAGCAGCTGATATATCGCTTTTGATGTTTTTAAATAAATGATCAAAATTATATGTTCCGTCTGCCTGTAAACCACTCTTGTATACACCTTCGTGTGCAAGAATGTCACCAATCATCATAATATCGACCTGAACATCAGGTGGTGTAGTTGTAGTCTCCTCAACGGTTGTAGTTTCTGTTGTGCTTACATTGTCAGATGCAGTTTCTTTGCTCTTTGAGCATGCGGATAAACCGATACCAAGACCGATAAGACATACTAAAGATATTGCGATAACAGCAATAAGAGTCTGCATTTGTCTGTTACGTCTTCTGCGCTGTCTTAAAGATTTACGACTGCGCTGGCTGACATTAGTTCTGTTTGCCATAAAATCTCTCCTTAATAAAAAATGATAACTAATAGCTGCATACAAAATTCTGTAGGACTGTAACATATAGAACATAAAAATACGGTTAATTGTATCAGCATTATTTTTCACGATAATAATACATGAATAAACTGATATATTCAAGTAAAAAAAGGTCATAGAGTTTAGAAAAAAAGTTTTTTATGTTAAATGGTGTCGATACTATGTACAGAATTTATAGAAATGTTGTATAATCAAAAAATGTTATGATTATATTAAAATAGAGTAATGGAATTAGATTAAAAACAATTATTCAACAGATTTAGATATAATCCGTTATGCCGGAGCACACATGACATAACAGTATAACGTATATTAAGTGTGCAGAAATGAGGATTATATGAGCAGGTATACAAAAAATGACATTTTCAGAATAGTTGAGGAAGAAGATGTGGAATTTATCCGTCTTCAATTTACAGATATATTTGGTGTTCTTAAAAATATAGCTATTACAGCAAGCCAGTTAGAAAAAGCACTTGATAATAAATGCATGTTTGATGGTTCATCAGTTGAAGGCTTTGTAAGAATAGAAGAATCTGATATGTATTTGTATCCTGATTATGATACATTTGAAATATTCCCATGGAGACCGCAGCAGGGAAAGGTTGCAAGGCTGATATGTGATATTTATACGCCGGATGGTAATCCGTTTGAGGGTGATCCAAGATATGCTTTAAAGAAAGTAATTAAAAGGGCAAGTGATATGGGATACAGATTCGACGTAGGACCGGAATGTGAATTTTTCCTTCTTCATACTGATGATGATGGATTTCCAACAACAGAATCTTATGAAAAGGCCGGATATTTTGATTTAGGACCATCTGACCTCGGAGAAAATGTAAGACGTGATATGGTTCTTACACTTGAGGATATGGGCTTTGAGATTGAAGCCTCACATCACGAAGCAGCACCGGCACAGCATGAGATTGATTTTAAATATGATGAAGCACTTATAACAGCAGATAATATTGTGACATTTAAGCTTGCCGTTAAGACGATTGCAAGACGACATGGATTATATGCAACATTTATGCCTAAGCCTAAATATGGAATAAATGGTTCGGGTATGCATATCAATATGTCACTTGCAACATTTGAAGGGAAGAATATATTTTCAGATGCAGATGATAAACATGGGCTATCAGAAGATGCATATCATTTTATAGCAGGACTTATGGAGCATGCAAAGGGAATGACAGCAATTACTAATCCACTGGTCAATTCATATAAAAGACTTGTTCCGGGATATGAAGCGCCGGTTCATATTGCATGGTCAGCAACTAACAGAAGTCCGTTAATAAGAATACCGGCTACAAGAGGTGATGGAACAAGAGTAGAACTTAGAAATCCTGACCCGGCAGCTAATCCATATCTTGTTATTGCAGCATGCCTTGCAGCAGGGCTTGATGGTATTGAAAGAAAACTTGAAGTTTCTGAGGGAATAGATTATAACATATTTGAAATGAGTGAATCAGAAAGACTGGATAAGAATATTGAAAGACTTCCTGATAATCTGTACGATGCAGTGCTTGAACTTAAGAAGGACAAGGTTATATGTGATGTATTAGGACCTCATATTCTTGATAAATATGTGCAGGCGAAGTTAAAGGAATGGGATGATTACCGTACACAGGTTTCTGAATGGGAAATAGAAGAATATCTTTATAAGTTTTAACAGCTTGAAATAATTATTTTCTATTTGAAACGGAGGATAGGTGTATGGCAACACTTATTGTTGCATTCCCAAAGTTAGAGGAAGCTAAGGCGGTTAAGAACCTGCTCGTAAGAAAAGGCTATGATGTTGCGGCACCATGTACAACGGGAGCACAGGTTATCAATCAGGCTGATGATTTATCAGATGGTATTATAGTATGTGGATACAAGCTGGCTGATAATATGCTTTTTTCAGAGGTATATGAATATAAGCCAAAGAGCTTTGAACTGCTTTTGGTAGCATCCAAGAGTAAATGGATGGACTGTCAGGAGCAGGGAATTGTATGTGCGGCTATGCCAATTAAAGTTAATGACCTTATATCAACTATCGAGATGATTCTACAGTCCCAGATAAGAAAGAGAAGAAGGCAGCGGACGCAGCCGAGAAGAAGAAGTCCGCAGGAACAAAAGATAATAGATGATGCAAAGGCACTTCTTATTGACAAGAATAATATGTCTGAGGAAGAAGCATTCAGATATATACAGAAAAATAGCATGGATAGTGGTAATACCATGGTGGAATCGGCAATGATGGTAATAGATATTTATTCGCAGATACGATAAATTCATGTTTATTTATTCACTTCTTTGCAACAAAGTTACTTATAAATGAGTATCAGTGTGAAAATGATGCTGATGTGATTATTCTTTTGCAAGTTCATTAATAAACCGGCTGATTTGTGCCGCAGGCATTGCAAATCAGCCACTATTGCATAGCCCAATCTTATTTGGAGTGATTATTTTGGCATTAAAATGTCTGCGGAATGGAGAGTATTATGAAGTTTACAAAAATGCATGGATGTGGTAATGATTATGTTTATGTTGACTGTACACAAGAGGAGCTTGATAATCCTGAAGAAGCTGCAATTAAAGTAAGTGACAGACATTTTGGAATCGGTTCTGACGGGCTTATACTTATAAAGAAGTCAGACAGGGCAGATTTCTTTATGGATATGTATAATGCTGATGGTTCAAGAGGAAAGATGTGCGGCAATGGAATAAGATGTGTAGGTAAGTATGTGTATGATAACGGGCTTACTGATAAAACAGAGATTAAGGTTGATACACTATCAGGAGTTAAGACATTACAGCTTCATGTTACAGATGGCAAGGTAAGCACTGTTACGGTAGATATGGGGGCGCCAATCTTAAAGGCAGATGAAGTGCCGGCTGATGTGTCTGTATTTAATAATAAATTATTGAATAAATCGGACATGCTTGTAGCAGAACCTCTTACGGTAAATGGATTTGAATATCATGTGACATGTGTTTCGATGGGTAATCCACATGCAATAGTATATCTTGATAATAATATTGATATTAAGAAATTCGAGATTGAAAAAATCGGACCTGCATTTGAAAAGCATGCAGCATTTCCTGAAAATGTAAATACAGAATTTATTCAGGTGGCTGATAAAGATAATCTTAATATGAGAGTATGGGAGCGTGGTTCAGGTGAGACATTTGCATGCGGAACAGGAGCATGTGCAAGCCTTGTTGCAACCGTACTTAATGGGAAATGTAATAATACTGCGACACTTCACCTGCTCGGCGGAGATTTAAAAATAACATGGGACAGGACTAAGAATACAGTATTAATGGAAGGACCAGCGGTAACAGTATTTACAGGTGAGATAGAACTTTAGGAATAGGAAGGAAAATAGGAATGGGTGGCAATATGACAGAGTATACTTTAAAACAATTTCAAAAAGATTTAGCTTCACAGGCACCGGTACCGGGAGGCGGTGGTGCCTGTGCATATGTGGCTGCACTTGGAATGTCACTTGGAACAATGGTGGCCAATCTTACAACCGGTAAGAAAAAATATGAACAATACCAGGAAGAAATAGATAAGCTGATAACACAGACCGGGAAGATATCAGATGAATTATTAGAAGGCATTGAAAAAGATGCAAAAGCATTTAAACCATTAGCCAAGGCTTACGGACTTCCGAAGGATACCGATGAGCAGAAGAAAGAAAAAGAAAAAGTAATGGAGGCTGCGCTTATAACCGCAAGCGAAGCACCACTTGAACTTATGGAGAAAATTATGGAGGCGGTTATACTTCTTGACCGGCTTTCTGAAATTGGCAGCAGAATTGCAATAAGTGATGCAGGAGTGGGAATACAGTTTGCGAAAGCCGCATTAAATGGCGCATCTCTTAATGTATTTATTAATACAAAACTTATGAAGGATACAGCTAAGGCTAAAGAGTTAAATGATAAGGCAGATGCTATCCTTAAAAGAGGAAATGAAGCTGCTGACAGAATATATAAGACTGTTTTGGATAGTATACGATAGTTGCCGTTATATATAATAAAAATAAGCTGAATTTATATATTTTATAGATTATGGCTCATGTATATTAGATTTTTAATAATGTACAATCTAAAATAAATATAATTATTGGCATTATTATAAAAAAATGTAACATTTAAAATAATATTTTCAGTGAAAGGAAGAAAAGTTATGGAGATTTTAAAGGGTCTGCCGGTTGCTAATGCAATTAATGAAAAGCTTATAGAAGAAGTAAAGACAATGGAAAAGAAGCCGCATCTTGCAATTATAAGAGTCGGTGAAAGACCGGATGATATGTCTTATGAGCGTGGAGCTACCAAGAAGATGGATAAAGTTGGATTTGAATGTACTTCTTATACATTTCCTGCTGATATAGATAATGATACATTTCAGGCGGAATTTGACAAGATTAATCAGGATGACAATATTGACGGAATATTACTTCTTCGCCCACTTCCTAAGCATCTTGACGAGAAAGCTGTTGAGAATAAGATAAATCCAGATAAGGATCTTGATGGTATATCACCGGTCAATCTTGCAAAGGTATATGCAGGTGATGAGAGCGGATTTGCTCCATGTACAGCGGAGGCTGTTATAGAGATGCTTGACTTTGCAGGAATTAATCTTACAGGTAAGAGAGTTACTGTAGTAGGAAGAAGCCTTGTAATAGGAAAGCCTGTTGCGATGATGCTTATGAAGAAAAATGCTACCGTTACAATATGCCACACAAAAACAGTTGATATGCCTGGTACATGCCGTAATGCAGAGATTGTTGTTGCAGCAGCAGGAGTGGCTAAGATGATAGATAAGAACTATATTAATAAAGATGCTGTTGTAATTGATGTTGGAATAAATGTTGATGAAGAAGGTAATCTTTGCGGTGATGTTAATTTTGATGAAGTAAGTCAGCTCGCATCGGTTATAACACCAGTTCCTGGAGGCGTTGGAAGTGTTACAACCTCAGTACTTGCAAAGCATCTTATGAAAGCAGCTAAAAAATAAGAGTATTCAAGTACTCGTTGGAATCCAATACCATATATTATCTTGAGTTTGTGCATTTCGCATTTCTGAAATACGAACTTAACTATATGTTATATAAATAATTCAATTACAAATACTGTAATACAGCAAAGTATGGACACCTGTAAAAGACTTCTTCCAAACCATGCAGCAAGTACTCCGACAATCAGTGCCGCAGCGCCTGATATAACACTGCCTGTAGAATTGATAATTGCAGGGAATGTCATTACTGCAAGTGTTACATATGGTACATAAAAAAGAAAAGATTTTATCAGAGGGCTTTTAATTTCCTTTCTGATAAGTGTAAGTGGGAGCGTTCTTATAAGATAAGTAACGGCTCCCATTATCAATATATAGATATAAATATTATGTGACATAGTATTTAGAACCTTTCTTATTATTAATCCGTTTTATCTTCGGATATATACTTGTTTTATCGATTTAGCACAAAATTCCATTTTCAATAAAAGCTTTTAACTGAATCTGAAATGTAATCTTAATGAGGATTAGCATCAGCTTTTGTAATATCATCTTCTGTAGAGGTCTCATCTTTTATAGGAAAAAGAATTGCGGCAATTAGTGATATTGCAACAGTAAGTATAATTATTCTTGTGCCTGAGGCAGTCCCTGAAAGTACAGGCGCATATGTAAATATAAAGCTTGCAGTCATCGAAGCTACGACAAGAAGTGCAATGATTTTATTCTGTCTGGCCGGTGGAATGATAATTGCAAGAAACATTCCATATAAACCTACACTTAAAGCGCTTACAATATTAGCAGGAAGTGCATTGCCAAGAATAACTCCAAGGCATGTTCCAATGACCCATCCGGGAGAAGCAACTGCCGCCATTCCATAAGTATAGAATGGATTGAGTCTGTCAGGAACAGAAACTGACAGACCAAATATCTCATCAGTAATAAACCATCCCATAATTAATCTGTGAAAAAACTTCATATCTTTGTAAAATTTCTGGCTTAATGAGCAGGACATAAGAAAATATCTGGCGTTGATTATCAGAGTCATAATAGCCATTTCCAGATAGGTTGCCATGGAAGCTATTACTGTAAATCCGGCAAATTCCCCAGCCGATGCATGACTTGTAAAGCTTGCAAGTCCCGCCTGAAAAGCGTTAAGTCCGGCATTTTTAGCGGCAATTCCAAGTGTAAATGATACGGCAAGGTATCCGGCAGCAATTGGGAGTCCGTTCTGTACTCCTTTTATAAACCAGGTTCTGTTTGTATTATTCATATATATTTCCTCAAATGTATTCTTTATAAAGTTAAGTGTTGTAATATACAATTATTATGTAGAACTATACACTACAAAAAATAATAAAAATTAAGTCTGAAAGAAATAGTACAACAAAAATCTTATAAACTCAAGGTATTTATCGGACACAGCTTAATTTCTATTCAGCTCTTAAATATCCTTTTCATAAAGTTATATATTCCATTCTGCCATAGTGCATCTTCGTGTCCAAGTTCATCAACTATAGTAATGGAATGGTTTATATTCTCTTCATTTAAAGCACTATCATAGTATATGGTAGATTCAAGACACCAAGGGTCTTTACTTCCTACTGTAAGCTGCAGATAATAAGGTGTATTGTCAGGATTATCTATTGTAAAGCTGTCAAGTACAGGGGTATTCCATGGACCATCAGGAAGTTGAGGGATGGGAATTACGCCGGAGCAGGGTGCTAATGCACCAATAAATCCGATTTTATCTATCAGCTTAAAGCCTGCGACCAAAGCTTCTGTTCCGCCCTGGGAGGTTCCGATTATTGCAGTAGCTTCTCTTCCTGTAGCTACAGAATAGTGGTTTTCAATAAATGGCATTAAATCGTTTTCAAGGTCTTTATAAAATTCATCATAGGCATCAAGCTGTGTATCTATAGTAGGATTATTTTTTAGGCTTACAGGAGCAGTCCACATATCAACCATTACAACAATACAAGGAACAGCGCTGCCGTCAGCCATCATATTACCGCATAATGTTACAAGGTAGCTGTCATCACGGTTCCAATCATAGTGGTCACCGCCATTTCCATGAAGAATATACATAACAGGATACTGTGTATTAGTATTGTATGCGGCAGGTAAAAGCACACCACACTCCTTATTTTCTCCGATAGTAGAAGAATAGTAGCTTATCCTGTCATCAATGCTTCCATATGTGACGTTATCCCTTTTGGTAACAAGTCCATCCGGCACAGTATAGTCCGTATCTGAATATGCATATCCGGTATCGTTAAATATATATGGTATAGTATCTTTTTGAAACCCATTATCATAATCAGATGTATAAGCATTGCCTGTATTATTAGAAGACTCATTATTTACAGAATTAGAATCAGACGAGGGGGCTGTACATCCGGTAGCACTAATTAATATAGCACAGAGTAATATTGGAAGAGATTTTTTAGTGTATTTATTATTTTTATAGGATTTTAAAGCTTTTATCATATGTTATAGTCCCTTTCTGATATGAAATAAACATGCAAAATGGTAAGACTGATAATTGCATTATTATTATTTATACACTAATACTAATTTCTTAGCAACTCAAGTATATAAACATAAAAATAGCAGGATACATCCGTATGTTATAATCAAACAAGCATTCTTGATATTGTCATACAGATATATCCTACAGTTTTATTATTAATACACTATTTAGTTTAATAAAATTTTGTATACAATTATTTTATTGAAGTTTTTGTTATTAGATGTAGATGATTATTGCTGTTGTAAATAGTTAGATTTCGCTTAGTGCGTCTTCATCAGCTACGATTGTTACATCATTATGTAACTGCAATATAGAGGCTGGAACCTGAGGTGTGATGGCACCATATAATACTTCTTTTAGTATAGCTGCTTTGTCTTTACCGCTTACAATAAGAAGAATTTTCTTTGCCTGCATAATGTTTTTAATTCCCATTGTATATGCTTGTCTTGGTACATCTTCTTCTGTTGCAAAAAATCTTTTGTTAGCTTCTATTGTACTTTCTGTTAAATCTACACAGTGTGTTTCTTTTTCAAATGCTGCGCCTGGTTCGTTAAAACCAATATGACCATTTCTTCCCAATCCTAGAAGTTGTAAATCAATTCCACCCTGTGAATGAATTATTTTATTGTAATCATCACATGCTTTCTTTGAGTCTGGTTCTAATCCGTTAGGAACAAATGTATTGGCTTTGTTAATATTTACATGGTTAAAAAGATTAGTATTCATAAAATAACGATAACTTTGGTCGTTGTCTGGTGAAAGTCCTTTGTATTCGTCAAGGTTAATGCTCGTTACATCTGAAAAATCCAAATCGCCTTTTTCATACCATTCAATTAATTGTTTATAAGTTCCAATAGGTGAAGAACCTGTTGCAAGACCAAGAACACAGTTAGGTTTCATAATTATCTGGGCAGAAATAATATTTGCAGCTTTTCTGCTAAGGTCATGATAGTTTTTTGCTTTGTATAATCTCATAAAAGATACCTCCTTGTTAGAAAAATCTATATTTATAATATATAGTATAGGATATTTGTAAAAAATTTCAATAAAATCAATGTATATTGAAACTATTTTCACGACAAGAGATAATTACCCTGAAAATGTACAAAATACATGAAAAGATATATGAAAAATAATAAATACATTTGCAAAATGCACAAAAACAATGAAACTAAGTTCAATGAATTGTAAACTACTTGAAATTAATTTCGCAAAAATATATACTCAGCTCATAAGAAAAAATATTGGAAAACATATTATTAGTAAATAATACTATAGATATCCATTAAAAAAGGAGGTTGTTTTAATTATGGATAGTAAAGTTGAAAATTTAAAAGGAAAGCTGATAGTATCTTGTCAGGCATTGCCAGATGAACCACTTCATTCTTCATTTATTATGGGGAGAATGGCGTTAGCGGCAAAGCAAGGCGGTGCTGCTGGTATAAGAGCCAATACCAAGGAAGATATAAAAGAAATTCGTTCCCAGGTAGACCTTCCAATTATAGGTATTGTAAAGAGAGACTATGATGACAGTGATATATACATTACTCCAACAATGAAAGAAATAGAGGAGTTAATGGAAGTAAAGCCTGAGATTATAGCAATGGATGCCACAATTGCTACAAGGCCGGGTGGCAAAAATATTGATGAATTTTTTAAAGAAGTGAAAGAAAAATATCCAGAGCAATTATTTATGGCAGACTGTTCTACAGTAGATGAAGCACTTCATGCTGATGAGCTTGGATTTGATTTTATTGGAACAACAATGGTGGGATATACACCACAAAGTAAGGGCGATAAGATAGAAGCTAATGACTTTGAGATTTTAAGAAAGATTGTTTCAAATGTAAAGCATAAAGTAATTGCAGAAGGCAATATTAATACACCACAGAAAGCAAGGCGTGTAGTTGAACTTGGTGCATATAGTGTTGTAGTTGGTTCTATTATTACAAGACCACAGTTAATTACAAAGTCTTTTGTAGAAGAGATGGAAAAAGATAATTAACAGGTTTGTTGATTGGCTGCATTATTTACATGAATAAAAATAAAGAAAAAATATAAAAAAGTGCAAAGCACAGGAAAGAGGTTATTTATGAGAAATCTTGATAAGTATAAGGGAGTTATTCCAGCGTTTTACGCATGTTATGATGAAAATGGAGAGATTAGTCCAAAGGCAGTTCAGGACTTAACACAGTTCTTTGTTGATAAAGGTGTAAAGGGCGTATATGTTAATGGTTCATCAGGAGAATGTATATATCAGAGTGTACAAGACCGTAAGGTTGTTCTTGAAAATGTAATGAAAGTTGCAAAAGGAAAACTTACAGTAATAGCTCATGTAGCTTGTAATAACACAAAGGATAGTGAAGAACTTGCAAGACATGCGGAAAGTCTTGGTGTAGATGCAATTGCGGCAATTCCTCCAATATATTTCCATTTGCCAGAATATTCAATTGCGCAGTATTGGAATGATATGAGTGCAGCAGCACCAAATACTGATTTTATAATTTATAACATTCCACAGCTTGCAGGTGTTGCACTTACACAAGGACTTTTTGCAGAAATGAGAAAAAATCCAAGAGTAATCGGTGTTAAAAATTCATCAATGCCAGTTCAGGATATTCAGATGTTTAAGCAGGCAGCAGGGGATGACTACATTATATTTAATGGTCCGGACGAACAGTTTATGAGTGGACGTGTAATTGGTGCTGAGGGTGCTATTGGTGGAACTTATGGTGTAATGCCTGAATTATATTTAAAGCTTGATGAATACATAAAGAAGGGCGACATGGAAAATGCAAGACAGATACAGTATGCCTGCGATGCCATTATCTATAAGATGTGTTCAGCACATGGCAATATGTATGCAGTAATCAAAGCTATATTAAAGAAGAATGAAGGTTTAGAACTTGGTGGAGTCAGAAAGCCACTTACAGATATTACTGAGGAAGATATGGCTATAGTTGATGAAGCAGCAAAGATGATAACAGATGCTAAAGAAAAGTTTCTTTAAATAATTTTTAAGTTATAAAAACTGTGTGGTTGCCGTACAAATATTAGATGTTACGGCAGTCACCGGTTAATTAAAAATAAGAACATGTATTGATAGAAAAATTGATAGAAAATAATTTTGAGAGGAAGTCTTAAAAAATGAAAAGGTAGTAAAAAACAGGAGGGATAATGTATGCAGGGTTTTACATATATTGATTTAGCAATACTTATTATTTATTTGGTGGCAGTATTATTTGCAGGACTTCATTTTGCAAAAAAAGAAATGACAGGTAAAGAGTATTTTAAGGGTGATGGAACAGTACCATGGTGGGTTACTTCAGTGTCTATATTTGCTACACTGTTAAGTCCTATTTCATTCCTGTCATTGGCAGGTAACTCGTATGCAGGAACATGGATTATGTGGTTTGCACAGCTTGGTATGCTTCTTGCAATTCCACTTACAATAAAGTTCTTTCTTCCTATCTACAGTAAACTTGATATTGATACAGCATATCACTATCTTGAGCTTAGGTTTGGAAGCAAGGGACTAAGAGTTCTTGGTGCAATAATGTTCATTATTTATCAGGTTGGACGTATGTCTATTATTATGTATCTTCCATGTATGGTACTTGGAAGTCTTACAGGAATAAATGTTAATATACTTATTATAATTATGGGTATAATCGCAATTATATACTCATACACAGGCGGTCTTAAATCAGTTCTTTGGACAGACTTTATTCAAGGTTCAGTATTATTAATAGGTGTAACATTTGCGCTTGTTTATTTACTTGTTCATTTAGATGGAGGAATTGGTGCAATATTTACAGCATTTGCAACAGAGCACAAATTCCTTGCAGTTGACCAGCCTATATTTAATCCTAATATCTTAAAAGACAGTGTATTTATTATGATTGTCGGAGCTGGATTTAATACAATGAGTTCTTATGTATCAAGTCAGGACATTGTACAGCGTTTTACAACAACAACAGATACAAAGAAACTTAATAAGATGATGCTTACAAATGGTGCATTATCAATATTTATTGCAACAGTATTTTATCTTATTGGTACAGGTTTATATGTATTCTATAAGCAGAATGTACTTCCACCGGCAGCAGCACAGGACCAGATATTCGCTTCTTATATAGCATTTGAACTTCCGGTTGGTGTTACAGGACTTTTACTTGCAGCAATTTATGCAGCAGCCCAGTCAACATTGTCAACAGGTCTTAACTCAGTAGCTTCAAGCTGGACACTTGATATTCAGGCAAGACTTACAAAGAAAGAGTTAAGCTTTGAAAAGCAGACAAAGATTGGTCAGATTGTATCACTTATAGTTGGTATATTTGCAATTGCAGTTGCTATGGTACTTGCAAATGGTGGTGTAAAGTCAGCTTATGAATGGTTCAATGGATTTATGGGTCTTGTACTTGGTATCTTAATTGGAACATTTATACTTGGTGCATTTACTAAGGTTGCTAACACATTCGGAGCAGTTATGGCATTTATTGCTTCATCAGGTGTAATGGTTTATATTAAATACTTTGTTCCGGCAAAAGATGTTACAATCTGGAGCTACTCTATTATATCAATTGTTGTGTCACTTGTTATAGGTATTCCGGCAAGTATATTGTGGAGAAAGATAAAGAACGACAAATCAGTACCGGCACCTAATACAACAATTTATAAAAATTAAAATTACTAATATTTATAACAGGCAGGTTCTTTAATTGAGTAAAAATGGACTTGCCTGTATATATATAAAGTATAAGGAGGTTACTATGGTTTTTGGAAATATAGATAATTTAAAAGAGTATTCATTTCTTGAAGATAAAGTTAAAAAATGTTTTGAATATGCTAAAGAGCATGACTTATTGCAATATGAAAAAGGTAGCCATGAAATAGATGGTGACGAGTTGTTTGTTAATATAGTAAGTTATACTACAACAACGCCAGAAGAACGTTTTTGGGAAGCACATAAAAAATATCTAGATGTACATTTAATGCTTGAAGGTACAGAACAGATTGATTTGAATTTTATTCAGAATATGCAGTTAAAAGAATTTGTAGAAAAAGATGATTTTCTTCCTATGGATGGAGATAAAAATTCTTCTGTTGTATTAAATAAAGGTGATTTTTTGGTATGTTATCCAAGTGACGGACATCGTACAGCGGTAAAGGCAAAAGACGAACCAGAAACAATTAAAAAAGCAATTTTTAAAGTTAAGATTGACTAAATACAAATTGCAAGGAGGACAGACCATTTTTGTAGGTTTGTCCTTTTTTGCTAAATTTTTAACATAAAAGTTTCATATTATGAAAAAATATTTTAGAATAAAATAAAAAGAAAAGAGGTGCATGCTCATATGGCGAAATATATATGTATAGATATTGGTGGAACTGCGATTAAGTATGGAATAATTGGTTCGGATAATACCATTTTAACAAAAAGCCAGATGGATACACAAGCACATAAAGGTGGTACTGCAATACTTGAAAAGGTAATAAGTATTGTACAAAATGCAATTGATGAATACAGTAAAGAAATAGCAGGTATATGTATTTCAACAGCAGGAATGGTAGACGATAAAAAAGGAGAAATCTTTTACTCAGGACCATTAATTCCTAATTACGCAGGAACACAGTTTAAGAAAGTGCTTGAAGAAAAATTCCGTATTCCATGTGAAGTAGAAAATGATGTGAATTGTGCAGGACTTGCAGAATATAAAACAGGCGCAGGCAGGGACAGCAGCATTATGTTAATGCTTACAATAGGAACTGGCATTGGAGGATGTTTTATTATAGATGGCAAAATCTTTCATGGTTTTAGCAATAGTGCGTGTGAAGTGGGTTATATGTATATGGATGGAAGTGACTATCAGACGTTAGGCGCAGCAAGTATACTTACACAAAAGGTAGCTGAATGGAAGCGTGAAAGTAAAGATAACTGGAGCGGATATCGTATATTTGAAGAAGCTAAAAAGGGTGATGAGATATGTAATCGTGCAATTGATGAAATGTCAGAAGCAATTGCAAAGGGCATTGCCAATATATGCTGTGTAATTAATCCGGAAATAGTTGTACTCGGTGGTGGCATAATGGCACAGGAAGAATTTTTAAAAGATAAGATTGATGCAGGTGTAAAAAAATATCTTGTATCAAGTATAGAAAAGAATACAACTATTAAATTTGCAAAGCATAGAAATGATGCTGGAATACTTGGAGCATATTATAATTTTTGTAATAAACATAGTAAGTGATTTAAAAATTTTTATGATAACATTTAATATAGTTTTTGGTATTATATAGGTATATTGTTGGTTCAAGAGAATATAAACTCAAATAAAAAACTTATGTTTTTATATTTTGTTGTTATTTTAATATAAAAACACAATAAAAATCTGATTATCCGCTAAAACACAGTATCTATCAGCATTTT
>ERZ773204.858-NODE-858-length-25188-cov-3.665500_pt1 | contig 25188 bp, 19 predicted proteins | sample MGYA00581007_ERZ773204 | MGnify/ENA primary metagenome ERZ773204 (study PRJEB29015, sample SAMEA2737757) | human gut metagenome | biome: human gut; feature: human-associated habitat; material: faeces | place: China | collected 2012 ... | reverse complement strand
AATCGCAGACCAATTGCAAACACAACAACACAACATCACAACCGTAAGCCAAAAGCCCACCAGAACACGCATTCCGATAAAACTTTTCGTTCCGGCTTCAGGAAGTGCCGCCACTATAGGTATTTGCTGGTAGAACCTCAACGGACAATTTATAATGGCTCAGATAAAAAAAACTAATAGGTTAATCATTGTTTCCTATTTGTTAAATTGAGTTAACATCTAAGCCAGAATAACCATGTCGAAGCGATTACCACCTCTGAATGCATTACGTGTTTTTGATGCAGCCGCACGTCATCTCAGCTTCACTCGGGCAGCCGATGAGCTTTTTGTGACGCAGGCCGCAGTCAGCCATCAAATCAAGTCTCTCGAGGATTTTCTGGGCCTTAAGCTGTTCCGTCGGCGCAATCGTTCGCTGCTGTTAACGGAAGAAGGGCAGAGCTATTTTCAGGATATTAAAGAGATTTTTTCGCAACTGACGGAAGCGACGCGTAAACTGCAGGCGCGCAGCGCCAAAGGGGCATTAACGGTCAGTTTATTGCCAAGTTTCGCCATTCAGTGGCTGGTGCCAAGACTCACAAGCTTTAACTCAGCTTATCCGGGAATCGACGTCAGGATCCAGGCGGTGGACCGTCAGGAGGATAAGCTGGCGGACGATGTCGATGTGGCGATTTTTTATGGCCGCGGCAACTGGCCGGGCCTGCGTGTGGAAAAATTGTACGCCGAGTATCTGCTGCCGGTCTGTTCCCCGCTCTTGCTCACCGGCGACAAAGCATTGAAAACGCCTGCCGATCTGGCGCAACATACCCTGCTTCACGATGCGTCCCGCCGCGACTGGCAAACTTATACCCGTCAGCTTGGTCTAAGCCATATTAATGTGCAGCAGGGGCCGATTTTCAGCCATAGCGCGATGGTGCTGCAGGCGGCCATTCACGGGCAGGGCGTGGCGCTGGCCAACAACGTCATGGCGCAGTCCGAAATTGAAGCCGGTCGTCTGGTGTGTCCGTTTAATGATGTTCTGGTCAGTAAGAATGCGTTTTACCTTGTTTGCCATGACAGTCAGGCAGAACTGGGTAAAATAGCCGCTTTCCGGCAGTGGATCCTGGCGAAAGCGGCAAGTGAACAAGAAAAATTCCGCTTTCGTTATGAACAATAATTACTTGTAGGGTAACAACATGACCAGCCGTTTTATGCTGATATTCGCCGCGATTAGCGGCTTTATCTTTGTGGCTCTGGGCGCCTTTGGCGCGCATGTCTTAAGTCAATCGCTCGGCGCGGCGGAGATGGCCTGGATCCATACCGGCCTGGAGTATCAGGCCTTCCATACCCTGGCGATTTTTGGTCTGGCGGTGGCGATGCAGCGTCGGATCAGTATCTGGTTCTACTGGAGCAGCGTATTTCTGGCGTTAGGGACCGTGCTGTTCAGCGGCAGCCTCTATTGTCTGGCGCTCTCTCATTTACGTCTGTGGGCGTTCGTGACCCCGGTGGGCGGCGTAAGCTTCCTCGCCGGTTGGGTTTTAATGTTAATTGGTGCAATTCGTCTGAAACGTAAGGGCGTTGTTCATGAATAAGGTTGTCCTCTATTGTCGCCCTGGGTTTGAGAAAGAGTGCGCAGCAGAAATTACCGATAAGGCAGCCCGCCTTGAGGTGTTTGGTTTTGCCCGGGTCAAAGAAGACTCTGGCTATGTAATTTTTGAAGGTTATCAGCAGGACGACGGCGAGAAGCTGGTGCGCGATCTGCCGTTCAGCTCGCTAATTTTCGCCCGACAGATGTTTGTGGTCGGCGAACTGCTGCGCGACCTGCCGCCGGAGGATCGCATAACCCCGATCGTCGGCATGCTGCAGGGCGTGGTGGAGAAGGGTGGCGAGCTGCGTGTGGAAGTGGCGGATACCAACGAAAGCAAAGAGCTGATGAAGTTCTGCCGCAAGTTTACGGTGCCGTTACGCGCGGCGCTGCGCGAGGCGGGCGTGCTGACCAACTATGAAACGCCAAAGCGACCGGTGGTGCATGTGTTCTTTATCGCCCCCGGCTGCTGCTATACCGGCTACTCATACAGCAACAACAACTCACCGTTCTATATGGGCATTCCGCGGCTGAAGTTTCCGTCCGACGCCCCGAGCCGTTCCACCCTCAAGCTGGAAGAGGCGTTCCATGTCTTTATCCCGGCCGACGAGTGGGACGAGCGTCTGGCGAACGGCATGTATGCCGTCGATCTCGGCGCCTGCCCGGGCGGCTGGACCTATCAGCTGGTGAAGCGCAACATGTGGGTCTCTTCGGTCGATAACGGCCCGATGGCCCAGAGCCTGATGGATACCGGCCAGGTGACCTGGCTGCGCGAAGACGGTTTCCGCTATCGTCCGAACCGCAACAACATCTCGTGGATGGTCTGCGATATGGTGGAGAAACCGGCGAAGGTGGCGGCGCTGATGGCGCAGTGGCTGGTCAACGGCTGGTGCCGGGAGACCATCTTCAACCTCAAGCTGCCGATGAAAAAGCGCTATGAAGAGGTGTCGCAGAATCTGGCCTATATTCAGGCCCAGCTGGACGAGCACGGCGTTAACGCCCAGATCCAGGCGCGTCAGCTGTATCACGATCGTGAAGAAGTGACCGTTCACGTGCGCCGCCTGTGGGCCGCCGTCGGCGGACGTCGCGACGAGCGTTAATCCTTCCCCCTCAGGCCGGAGACGCGTGCGCGTCCTCCGGCCTTCCCCTTAAGGCTGCGGCGCATCCGACACAATATGCGTCACGTCATCCAGATGACCAATCCTCGCCTCGCCGGAGCGGTTGAACTTGCTTTTGTCGATCAGCAGTAGCGACTGCGCCGCCCGCTTAAGCAGGATCGATTTGAAGTCGGCATTGAACGCATTGGAGTCCCACAGCGCGCCCTGCGGGTCGATGCCTTCGCAGGAAAAAATAAACAGATCGATCTCCAGCGATTTCAGCTGGGAAATCAGCGCCGGGTTCACGTAGCAGCCATATTTCCGCTGCAGAGTGCCGCCGGAGCAGGTGAGCGTGATCTGGTCGCGTTTGGCCAGCTCCTGGCAGATGGGCTGGCTGTTGGTAAAGACGTGCAGCGGGCGGTCCGGCAGCTGGCGGGCGAGATACCAGCAGGTGGAGCTGGCATCGAGGGCGATCACCATCCCTTCGTCAATCCAGGCCAGCGCTTCGCGGGCGATGTCGGCTTTATGCGCGTAATGGCTTTTCAGGCGCATGTGGAAAGGATCGCCGCTGTCCTGGCTGCGCTGGTGGATCACTTTGGCCCGGCCGTGGTTACGCAGCACTTTGCCCTGCGCCTGCAGCTCGCTCAGATCGCGGCGAATAGTTTCCCTGCTGACGTTGAGCTGTTTTGACAACGTTTCGGTGGTCAGGCTGCTGTGGGTGATCAGGAGATCGACGATCGCCTGCTGGCGGGCTGCTTTCATTTATTCTCATCCCATCATTGATTGAGCGTCTGCATCAGGCAGACGCTCCGGCATGAGATTACGGCGTGACTCCTTTTTTTAAAAGGATATTTTCGTACTTAGCGCACTCTCCTGTGATAACGATCGCAAAGGCTTTTTGCGCCCGGTCGTAGAAGGCAAAGCGGTCAATCCGCACGATATCCGGGCAGGGGGCCTGCGCTGAGAGCGCCTGCCGATAGCGCTGTTCCACCGTCGGGTCGAGCGCATCGCCTTCGACGGCGGCCATCATCACCACCGGCGGCGCATAGCTGTCTAATTCGAACAGCGGGATAATCGCCTGCAGCAGATCGCTGACTCGCAGGCCATCGGCGCGGATCACCTGCGGCCCCATGCTGTGCGCCGGGAAATGGGCATCGGAAAAAATGATTTCATCCCCATGGCCCATTTCGGCCAGCACTTTCAGCAGTTCCGGCGATATCAGCGGGGAAATGGTTTTGAGCATCTCAGGCTTCCTCTATCAGTTCAGGTTCAGTTTGCGGCCAGAAATAGCGGTAGCGGTACGCGACCTGCGCTCTGGCCTGTTCTGGCGAAGAGAACTCGCCCACGCCATACCAGCCAAACATCGCCGCGCCGGCCACGGTGGTTTCGGCATCGTCGAGGACTTTGATCGGTATCCCGAGTCGGTTGGCCTTGATCTGGTTCCATAGCGCGTTGCGGCTGCCGCCGCCCACCAGCAGCAGCTCTTTCGCCCTGAAGCCGCCGATTTTTTCCAGGGTTTGCAGATGCTGCGCCAGCTGATCGCTTAACCCCTCCAGCGCGGCGCGGTAAAAATGGCCGCGGGTGGTGTTGAGCGTGACGCCCTGCCAGCCGGCGTGCTGGCTGGCGAGCAGGTCGCACTGCATCCTGACGCCCTGGGCGCCGGGCGGGATCGCCTGCGCTTCGTCAATCAGCGTCTGCCATGGGGTGTCAGCGCTATACAGCAGTTTGCGCACCCACTCGAGCACGCCGGAGGCCAGCCACTGCATCCCCGGGTTATAGCGGCCCGGCTGGCTGTCCAGCTCGCAGGTGGAGCCGCTGTAGTCACAGAGCAGCGAGGTGTCGACCTGCGCGCTGCGTACCATCAGGATCTCCCAGGTCCCGGAGGAGAGCACCGGCTCATCCTGCCCGGCGCCGGCGCCAAACAGAGCGAACTGGGTGTCATGCCCGGCCGAGATAACCGGGATCCCGACGGGAAGGCCCAGCAGCGCAGCGGCCTCCGGCAGCAGGGCGCCGATCGGCTGGCCTGCTTCAACCAGCCGCGGGAACAGGCGGCGCGGCAGGCCGGTCGCCTGCAGGATCGGCGCGCTGAAATCGCGCTGCCGGAGATCGAGCATCTGGCTGGTGCCCGCCATGGTGAGGTCGGTGGTGAACTCCCCGGTCAGCCGATGGTTGATCAGCGATGAAATAAACAGCCAGGCATGGGCCTGCGCCAGCAGCTGCGGGTGGTTCTCTTTCAGCCACACCAGCTTATACAGGGTGTTGAACGCAAACGCGCCGACGCCGGCTATCTGCTGCAGCTGGCGCGCGGGCATATACTGGCTGATATTCTCCATCACCGCCGCGGTGCGCGGGCATTTCCAGCTGATGATCGGATACAGCAGGGCGCCCTGCTCATCCACCAACGCGCCATCGACGCCAAAGGTCGTGACGGTGATGCCGCGCACCGTGCAGGAGGCCAGCTGGTCATGGATCTGCCGACAGCAGTCGGCAAAGCGCTGCATAATGGCCTCCAGCGACCACTGGTGCCAGTCGCTTTTTTCCGCCGCGATGTCGCTGGCGTTCGCCGTTGCGGCGCGGGCGATAATGTTCCCTTGTCGATCCACGGCCATCGCCCGCACGTTCGTGGCGCCGCAGTCGAGGACCAGGATAACGTCTTGCTTCATAGTGACTCCCGAAACAACATTGCCGGATGGCGCAGCGCTTATCCGGCCTACAGACCGCGCGCGTCTGTAGGCCAGGTAAGCCTGCGCCTCCGGGCGAAACCAACCTGTTAACGCTTATACAGCGGCCCGTAGTTCTGGCAGGCGCGGTAGTCCTGGCCCTCGATATCCATGCCGTGCGCGGCCCAGGCGGAAGGGCGATAGATTTTCGCCTCTTCCACGTTGTGCATGCAGACCGGAATGCGCAGCATGGCGGCGAGGGTAATAAAATCTGCGCCAACGTGGCCGATGGTCAGCACGCCGTGGTTGGCGCCCCAGTTGGCCATCACCGAGTACACATCGCTGAACGGGCCCTTGCCGGTCAGGCGTGGGGCAAACCAGGTGGTGGGCCAGGTGGAGTTGGTGCGGGCGTCGAGCTGGTCGTGCATCGCTTTGGGCAGCGCTACGCTCCAGCCTTCGGCAATTTGCAGCACCGGCCCCAGACCTTTGATGATGTTCACCCGGGTCATGGTGAACGGCACGCCGCCTTCGGTCAGGAAGCGGGAAGAGAAGCCGCCGCCGCGGAAGTATTCGTGGATCGCCGGGCACCATTCGGTCGCCGCGAGGCAGGCATCCGCCTCGCTCTGCTCAATCTCCCAGTGGGGTTTCATCGTCGGATTGCCCTGCGCGTCGCGCTGCTGGCAGGAGCCGTCCAGCGCCGCAGAGCCGGAGTTAATCAGGTGAATGATGCCGTGCTCCGCCCGCCCGGTGAGCGGCTGCCCGGTGACCCGTTCAACGGCATCCGGCGACCAGTAGGTGCGTACGTCGGCAAACACCTGGGCGGTGCCGGTGAGCTGATGGCCCATCAGCATGGCCACGCCGTTGAGGCTGTCGTTTTCGGTAGCGACGACAAACGGTTCGCGCACCCCGTTCCAGTCAAAAGAGCTGTTGAGCAGCGCTTCGGCGGTATCGCCATTGGGGTATTGATCGGTCCAGTGGCGCTGACCCTGGAAACCGGCGGCGATGGCGTTGTAACCCAGCGACTCCTCCACCAGCCCTTTTTCTGCGAGCTTCGGGTTACCCTGCATCATGTCGCGGATGCACATCGCCATCAGCAGGCTCTCTTTCAGCACCGCGCGGCTCTGCGTTTCATTGCGCTTATACTGCTCAGCGTTCTGATCTTCGCCGTAGCGGAAGTGTTTATCCGCCCACGCCAGCGCCATCTCCAGCTCGGTTTCATCATAGATTTTTTGATCGATTCGCCGGCGCAGCTCCGTCATGTCGACAGCCTGCACCTTCATGCCGAGCCAGGACTCAAAAAAGTTGTGGTCGACGATAGATCCGGCGATGCCCATTGAGACGCCGCCCAGCGACAGATAGCTTTTCCCTTTCATACTGGCGACAGCCAGGCCGGCGCGAGCGAAGCGCAACAGCTTTTCTTCGACATCCGCCGGGATCGAGGTGTCATCGGCATCCTGCACGTCATGTCCGTAGATGGAGAACGCCGGGATCCCTTTCTGGCTATGGGCCGCCAGCGCCGCGGCCAGATAGACCGCCCCCGGACGCTCGGTGCCGTTAAAACCCCAGATGGCCTTCGGGCGCAGCGGATCCATGTCGATGGTTTCGCTGCCGTAGCACCAGCAGGGGGTGACGGTGATGGTGACGCCGACGTTCTGGCTGCTGAATTTCTCTTCACAGGCGGCCGACTCGGCCATGCCGGCGATGCAGGTATCGGCAATCACGCACTCCACCCGGGCGCCGCAGGCGTGGCGCAGTTTCTCGCTGATAAGCGCGGCGGTGGCTTTCGCCATGTTCATGGTTTGCGCTTCCAGCGACTCGCGGACCCCCATGCGACGACCATCGATTACCGGACGAATACCGATCTTCGGTAAGCTGATTTTTTTCATTACAGATCCCTCAGGTTATGCGGATAACAGGTTTAGTTCGTCGCCGCTTGTGAACGGAAACGGGCAAAAATAAAGATGATGGCGAAGCACAGCGCCGGGACCAGTTCGGCGGTCGGGATATTGCCGGCGGCGTCGCTGACAAAGCCCATCACCGGGGTAACGATCCCGCCGCCGATAATGGTCATGACGATAAATGACGAGCCATATTTGGTGTCCTGGCCCAGATGCTTAATCCCCAGCGAGAAGATGGTCGGGTACTGAATGGACATAAAGGCGCTGCACAGGGTCAGGGCCAGCAGACCGACGTGGCCGCCGCTGAAGGCGGAGAGCAAGCAGAGCAGCATGGCGATAAACGCATAGATAGCGAGCACGTTGTGCGGCGCGAAGCGGTGGATAAGCCAGGTGCCGGTAAAACGGCCGATAAAGAAGCAGACCATGGTGGCGGTCAGGTAGTTGGCGGCGAAACCGGCCGTCATGCCCGGGATCTCTTCGATAGCGTAGCGAATCAGGTAGCTCCAGCAGGCGGTTTGCGCGCCGACGTAGCAGAACTGGGCCAGTACCGCCCAGCGCCAGTGGCGGATGCGCATCAGGCGCGTCAGCGAGGCGAAAAAAGTGCTCTGCGCGCTGTCGCTGTGGTCATCGCTTTGCAGGGAGGGGAAGCGGGTGCAGACGATCAGCAGGGCGACCAGCAGGACGATAGCCACGATAATCATATAGGGGGTTTGTACCGACAGGACCAGACTGTGCTTCCAGGCGCTGAGCTGTTCCGGCGTCATTTTATCCAGCACCTCCTGCGGCTGATGCGGGACGTTAGACAAAATAAGACTCTGGCCAAATACCACGGCAATAATGGCGCCGAATGAGTTAAAGGTCTGGGCCAGATTAAGGCGGAAGTGACCGCCGCTTTCCGGACCGAGGACGGTGACAAACGGGTTGGCCGCGGTTTCCAGACAGCCAAGCCCGGCAGCGATAATAAATAATCCAATGAGAAATAAGGTGTAATTCATCACTTCGGCGGCAGGCCAGAACAGCGCGGCGCCGCAGGCATATAAAAACAGCCCCGTAAGGATGCCGGCTTTGTAGCTGAATTTTTTCATCAACATCCCGGCGGGGATGGGAATAATAAAATAGCCAAAGTAAAAGGCCGATTGAATTAATCCGGCCTGGAAGTTAGTCAGGGTAAAGGCCTGTTGAAATTGCGGTAATAAAATATCATTCAGATTATTTGCCACGGCCCACAGAAAAAAGAGGGAGCACAGCAGAGCGAAAGGAATAATGTAGCTCTTACTCTGCCCGCTCTCCATGGCGCGGTAACTTTGCGTTGGTATCGTTGTGTTTCCCATAGCGTCCTCATCAGTTCAGAAGCATTTACAACAGCATTCAGGGCGCAGTCTGGTGCTGCAGCAGACCGCAAAATTAAGTGAGCTCAGGTGACGCGCCGGTGAGTGAAATGAAAGTCACGGCGGAACTCATGGCTTCATTTTCAAATAAAAACCGCCTGTTAATATGATGATGGTCACACTTAACGTACTGTGGGCCATTTTATGTGATTATTGTCACTTTAATTTTTCAAAAATGCTGACCGTTTGAGAAAATAAATTCACAAAACCACAACGCTTATGACCGAATGAATATATATTGTGGAAAACGGGCAATTGTTACAAAGAAATAAAATGCCCGCTTGATGAAATATTATTAAGAACGGGCATTTTAAACACTCTCTTAATGGGCATGGTTGCTTTATTCATGGCGGAATTATTGACGCGGTTCACAAAATATAGTCATGAAAATTCCCCTTTGAATATTCAGGTTGATGATGAAGACCATTATTCACCCTATCCCACGGTAGCCGACGATATTTCTGTTGCCCTGCCGTTGATGGATGATGAGTCACCAAAAGAGGAACGCAATGGAAAGAAACAGACTGGCCCGGCAGATTATCGATACCTGCCTGGAAATGACCCGCCTGGGGTTAAATCAGGGGACCGCCGGCAATGTCAGCGTGCGCTATCAGGGAGGAATGCTGATCACCCCTACCGGTATCCCATATGAAAAGCTGACGGAAGACAAGATCGTCTTTATTGATGCCGACGGCCAGCATGAGCAGGGAAAACTGCCCTCCAGCGAATGGCGTTTTCATCAGGCGGCCTACCAGACGCGACCCGATGCCCAGGCGGTGGTCCACAATCACGCTGTCCATTGTACGGCGGTGTCGATCCTCAACCGGCCCATCCCGGCCATCCACTATATGATCGCCGCGGCCGGCGGGAATTCGATCCCCTGCGCGCCCTATGCCACCTTCGGCACCCGCGAACTGTCTGAGCATGTCGCGGTGGCGCTGAAGCACCGCAAAGCCACGCTGCTGCAGCATCACGGCCTGATCGCCTGCGAGGCCAGCCTGGAGAAAGCGCTCTGGCTGGCGCATGAAGTGGAGGTCCTGGCCCAGCTCTACCTCAGTACGCTGGCGATTACCGACCCGGTCCCGGTGCTGGATGACGAGGCGATCGCCATCGTGCTGGAGAAGTTCAAAACCTACGGATTACGCATTGAAGAGTGATGCCGCAACGCTAACAGGAGAGCCACGATGGCAAACAGAATGATCCTCAATGAAACGGCATGGTTTGGCCGGGGGGCGATAAACGCATTAACCGATGAAGCGGTGCGGCGCGGCTATCGTAAAGCATTGATCGTCACCGACAGCACTCTCGCCCGCTGCGGCGTGGCGGCGAAAGTCACCGACAAACTGGATGCCGCCGGGCTGGCATGGGATATATTCAGCGACGTGATCCCTAACCCGACCATCGCCGTGGTCCAGCAGGGGCTGCAGGCCTTTCAACGCAGCGGGGCGGATTACCTGATCGCCATCGGCGGCGGTTCGCCGCAGGATACCTGTAAGGCGATCGGTATTATTCAGCGTAACCCGGAATTCGCCGATGTCCGTAGCCTCGAGGGGCTGTCGCCCACCCGTCAGCCCAGCGTGCCGATCTTCGCGGTGCCGACCACCGCGGGTACCGCGGCGGAGGTGACGATTAACTATGTCATCACCGATGAAGAACAGCGGCGCAAATTCGTCTGTGTCGACCCGCACGATATTCCGCAGGTGGCCTTTATTGATGCCGATATGATGGACGCTATGCCGCCGGCGCTGAAGGCGGCTACCGGCGTGGACGCCCTGACGCATGCTATCGAAGGGTACCTCACTCGCGGCGCCTGGGCTTTGACCGATGCTCTGCACCTCAAGGCCATCGAGATCATCGCCGGCGCGCTGCGCGGCTCGGTTGCCGGCGACGCCGGCGCGGGGGAAGCTATGGCGCTCGGCCAGTATGTGGCGGGGATGGGATTTTCCAACGTCGGGCTTGGCCTGGTGCACGGCATGGCGCATCCGCTCGGCGCTTTTTACAACACGCCGCACGGCGTGGCGAATGCCATCCTGCTGCCGCACGTGATGCGCTTTAATGCTGAGGCGACCGGGGAAAAATATCGCGACATCGCCCGGGCGATGGGCGTTAGGGTGGAAGCGTTAAGCCTGACCGCCGCGCGCGAGGCGGCAGTAGAGGCGGTCTGCCAGCTTAACCGCGATGTCGGTATTCCCGGCCATCTGCGTGAGGTGGGCGTCAGGAAAGAGGATATTCCGGCGCTGGCCCAGGCGGCGCTGGCGGATGTGTGTACCGGCGGCAACCCGCGCGAGGCGAGCCTGGCGGATATCATCGGGTTATATCAGGCGGCCTGGTGAGTGCCTGGCCCGGGTAAAGCAGGCAGTTACCCTGCATCGTCGCACCTCTTAACGATGGTCAGCGCGTCAGCCGCAGCTGCTGCAGATTGCCGTCCAGCTGGAGGTCGGTCTGCAGGCGGGCCACCTCCCGGCAGGTGAAGGCCATCTCCTGATGCGCGGCCAGCTTTTTGCGCCACTTCTCCGGGACCTCGGCCAGGCGGGCGTACAGCCCCTCCAGGTCCTGAAACTCGTTCAGCAGCTGGGCGGCGCTTTTGGGTCCAATGCCCGCCACGCCCGGCACCTTCGAGCTGCTGATCCCCGCCAGCCCCCAGTAATCCGCCAGCTGCTCCGGGGTGACGCCGAACTCGCTGGCGATGAAGGGGGCGTCCAGCCAGCGCTTCTGAAAGTAGTCGCGGATGCGGATGGTGGGCGACAGCAGCTGGCAATAGCCTTTGTCGGTGGAGACGATGGTGGCCTGATGGCCCGCCTGGGCCACCTTTACCGCCAGGGTGGCGGCGAGATCGTCTGCTTCGCTGCCCGGCGAGGCCCAGCAGCGGATCCCCCGCTGTTCGAAGGCGGCCCGCAGCGTCGGCATCTCGGCCACCAGCGTCTCCGGCATCGGCGCGCGGCCGGCTTTGTACTCCGGCAGGCGCTGGTGGCGCCAGCCGTGGGCGCGATCCTCATCATCGAACACCGCCACCGCGTGGGTGGGCTGACTGTGGACAATCAGCTGCTCCAGGGCATGCAGGCAGGTATCGACGCAGGGTGAACCCTGCACCGCGTGGATGCGGCGGATTAGATTTAACGCGTCGACGATTAACAGATGAACAGCCACAGATACCCCCTTATTCTCAGCGTCTTTAGGGTAACATCGCCATCAGATCGAGGCTATCTGCGCCTGAACAATCAGGAAGATAACGCGCAAATTTCGCTAACTGACCGCCATCAGCGGTCTGATGACGTCCGGCGCGGGTTCGCCGTACCACACCGCTTCGCGCACCGGGACCGGTTTGGCGATAAGCCCGAGGGCGTAAAAGCGATCGGCGATGGTCTGCTGGGCGCGGATCACCGACAGATCCATCGGCCGCGGGCGATGGCTGCGGCGGGCGAGGGCCATGCTCAGCGACCGGGCGTCGATCCCCAGCTCTGCCGAGAGTAAGCGGGCCGCTTCGCCGCGATGCGAGTCGATAAACTGCCCGGTGTGGGTCAGCTCCGTCAGCAGGCGGCGCATGATATCGCCATGCTGAGCGAGGTAGTCCCGTCGCGAAAGATAAAACTGATGGTTGTTGACCCGGCCTTCGCCGCTGGCGACCACCCGTAGCTCGCCGGTGTGTTCGGCGTCGCTGAGCAGCGGATCCCACATCATCCAGGCGTCAACTGCCAGATAGTCGCTGGCGGTCAGCGGATATTTCGGCGGGGTATAGACCACCCGCACATCGTTCAGACCCAGGCCGGCGTCCTCGAGGATCTGCAGCAGCAGCCAGTGGACATTCGACCCTTTATTGAGGGCGATGCGTTTACCGCGCAGATCGCTGAGCTGGCGAATGTCGCTCCCCTGCGGGACGACCATCGCCACGCTGCGCGGCGCCGGCGGCTCCCACGCCACGTACATCAGTTCGCTATTGCTGGCCTGGGCAAACACCGGCGGCGCTTCTCCGGTGGTGCCGAAGTCGATCTCGTTGCAGGCGAGGGCGTGGAGGAGCTGCGGTCCGGCAGGAAACTCACTCCACAGCACGTTGACGCCGAGGCTGGCGAAGGCGGTTTCCAGGCTCTGACGGGCTTTCAGGATCCCGAGGCTGCCGAAGCGCTGGTAGCCAATGCGCAGTTCGCGATCGGCCCCGGCTGCGTTGGCGAACGCCCGCGGCGGCGCAGGCGGGCGGCGGCGGCTTTTGATCAGCCCGAGGTTAGCGAGCTGGGTGCGCAAGGTATGCCGGCTGATCCCCAACAGCGCGGCCGCCTGGCTCTGGTTATCGTCGCAATGTGCCATGGCGTGGCGAATCAGGGCGCTGGTCACTCGCTGCCACAGCGGCTCGCCGGGAAGCGCCAGCTGGTGGCGAATAAAGTCGTCCAGTTCATGATCGCTCGCCGGCCCCGGGGCGTCGTTGAGCGTCGCCAGGCGCAGCTGGGCAGGACTGATCTCCTCTTCTTTACTGAGCAGCACCGCGTTGTGCAGGGTGTTTTCCAGCTCGCGAATATTGCCCGGCCACGAATAGTCCATCAGCCGGGCCAGTGATTCCGGCGCCAGACGCAGGGTTGGCCGCCCGAGGCGCCGGGCGTAGAGTGATAAAAAGTGGTGCGCCAGCAGCGGGATATCCTGCCGACGCTGGCGCAGCGGCGGCAGCGGCACCACCGCGATATTCAGTCGATAGTAGAGATCCTCGCGAAAGCGGCGCTCGCGGATCGCCTGGGCCAGGTCAACGTGGGTGGCGGCAATCACCCGGACATTCACTTTAATCGCTTTGCGTGAGCCGACGCGGGTAATTTCACGCTCCTGCAGCACTCGCAGCAGCTTGACCTGCAGCGGCAGGCTTAATTCGCCGATCTCGTCCAGCAGCAGCGTCCCCCCTTCCGCGGCTTCAAACCAGCCGGGCTGTCCCTGCTGCGCGCCGGTGAAGGCGCCTTTCTCATGGCCGAACAGTTCGGCTTCGGCGAGGCTCTCGGTCAGCGCGCCGCAGTTAACGGCCAGAAACGGCTGCTGGCGACGGGCGCTGTGATGATGGAGATAGCGGGCCACCACCTCCTTGCCGGTGCCGGTTTCGCCCACGATCAGCACGGTCGCCTCCGTTGGCGCGAGTTTGTCCAGCAGGCTCTGGAAGGCCTTCGACGCCGGGTCGATCAGCGCGGGAGCGGTGGAAGGGGATTCTGGGTTCAGCATAGAGGGCCTCCGATCGTTGATGCTCTGAACTTATCCTGCGGCGGCCGCAGAAACCAGAGGGGGAGGGCCCGCGGCTGTTGCAAATGCGCCAGCGGATGCGCGGCGGCTGCGCGATTTGCAACAGCGCGGCGCGGCGAAGCCGTTTTCAGTGCATTGATTTTAAAAGATTAATTTTTTATTCACCATTGGCATGATTATCGCTAACACTCATATAACCAAATTAAAACATCTCTTCGATAAATATCGGATATGGTTATATAGGAAATAGATAATGACGCAGCAAGCTCCCGACAAGATCAATGTCTTCTGGTTCTTACCTACCCATGGCGATGGCCGTTATCTGGGTACCACCGAGGGTGGACGCCCGGTCGATTTACCTTATCTGCAGCAGGTGGCGCTGGCAGCCGACAGCCTGGGCTACTACGGCGTGCTGATCCCCACCGGTAAAAGCTGTGAAGATTCGTGGCTGGTGGCCTCGGCGCTGGCGCCGTTGACCCGCCGTCTGCGCTATCTGGTGGCGGTCAGGCCGGGCCTGCAGCCGCCAACCCTGGCGGCGCGGATGGCGGCCACCCTCGACCGTTTATCGGAAGGTCGGCTGCTGATCAACGTCGTTACCGGCGGCGACCCGGTGGAAAACAAAGGCGACGGTATCTTCCTCAGCCACAGCGAGCGCTATCAGGTGACCCGCGAATTTCTTGATGTTTACACCCGCCTGCTGCGCGGGGAAAAAGTGGATTATCACGGCGAGCATATTCACGTGGAAGGTGCTGAAGTGCTGTTCCCGCCGGTACAGGAGAATGGCCCGCCGCTCTATTTCGGCGGCTCTTCTGATGCGGCCATTGATGTGGCGGCCGAGCAGATCGACAGCTATCTGACGTGGGGCGAACCCCCGGAACTGGTGGCGGAGAAGCTGGCGGTGGTGCGCGAGCGCGCCGCGGCCCGCGGACGCACCCTGCAGTACGGCATTCGTCTGCATGTCATTGTGCGCGAAACGGAAGAAGAGGCATGGGCCGCCGCCGACCGGCTGATCGCCCATCTTGACGACGATACCATTGCCCAGGCGCAAAAGATCTTCGCCCGCATGGACTCGGCCGGCCAGGCGCGGATGAGCGCCCTGCATCAGGGATCGCGCGATAATCTGCGCATTGCGCCCAATCTGTGGGCCGGCGTCGGACTGGTGCGCGGCGGCGCGGGTACCGCGCTGGTAGGTAATCCGCAGCAGGTAGCGGAACGCATCCGCGAATATCAGGCGCTCGGCATCAGCAACTTTATCTTCTCCGGTTACCCACATCTGGAAGAAGCGCACCGCTTTGCTGAGCTGGTGATGCCTCTGTTGCCGCTGGAAAACGGGGCCTCGTCGAAGGCGCGTAGCGTGAACACCGGTCCGTTTGGCGAAACCATCGGCGGCGATAAGCGCCCGGTGCGCCAGGTCAGCGCCAGCTGATGGCCCGGAGCGCGACCATGAGACAGCATACCGGAGGAGGGCAGCGATGAGTGCAGAACCGCATATCGTGATTATCGGCGGCGGCTTTAGCGGCGCGGCGGTGGCGATTGAGCTGCTGCGCCTGGCGCCGAACGGGGTGCGCGTGACGCTGCTGGAGCCGCGCCAGTCTCCCGGGGCCGGGGTGGCCTACTCCACTGCGGAGCCGACGCACCGGATTAACGTTCCGGCCGCTCGCATGCAGCTGGCCGGCGACGAAGAGGGCGCCTTCGATCATTGGTACCGCCATCAGCCTGCCTTTACCGTCGATGTGCAGGCGCTGCGCCCGGACGGTTCCGTCTACCCTCAGCGCGGCCAGTTTGGTCGCTATGTGGCGCAGCGTTTTGCCGACGCCGCGGCGTCCAGCGGCGGACGGCTTCGCCACCTGCGCGATCGGGCGCTCGCTTTTCATCAGGGGACGGTAACCACCGACGGCGGCCTGCAGCTTAAGGCCGATCTGCTGGTGCTGGCGATCAGTCATCCACCGCCTTCGCTGCCGGCACAGGCCGAAGCCTGGCGTCATCATCCGGCGCTGATTGCCAACCCGTGGCAGCCAGGCGCGCTCGATGCCATCGCCCCACACGCCCGGGTGGCGGTGATGGGCACCGGATTAACCATGGCCGATACGGTCGCGACGCTGGACCGGCTGGGCCACCGCGGCAGTATCGTCGCCTTTTCGCGCCATGGCCTGCTGTCGCGCGGCAACCTTAGCGGCGCAGGGGCAACCTGGCCTGGCGACTATCAGCAGGGCAGCCTGCGCCAGCGCCTGCGCCAGATCCGCCTCGACGTCGCGTATGCGGCGCAGCAGGGCCTGAGCTGGCAGGTGGTGCTGGATGCGGTTCGTCAGCAGGGGCAACGGATCTGGCAGGCGCTCAGCGTCGCCGATCGCCAGCGTTTTCTGCGCCATCTGCGCCATTACTGGGATGTCCACCGCTACCGCGTGGCGCCGCAGGTCGCCGAGGTGCTGGAGGCGCGCCAGCGCACGGGCAGTCTGCAGGTGCAGGCGGCCAGGCTACTGTCGATAAGCGGTGAAGGCGAAACGCTGCGTCTGACGCTGGCGCGGCGCGGCGGCGGCGTGCAGACGCTGAGCGTCGATCACCTGATCCTGACCACCGGACCCGCACACCGCGCCCTGACCGACAGCCAGCCATTTTTACAGGACCTCGCCCGCTGCGGCCTGATTCGCGCCGATGCCCTCGGCATGGGCCTGGAGGTGGACAGCCGTTCCCGGGCAGTGGCTGAGCCGCACGTTGAGGCGCTGCCGGTGCTGGTGGCCGGTCCGGCCGCCCGCGGGCGTTTTGGCGAACTGATGGGCCTGCCGCAGGTAGCCGACCATGCCGCTGACGTGGCGGCGCAAGCGTTACTCACGCTCGGGATCCCGCAGGACTCCCGATGTCCTGCGTACTGAATTCCTCTCTTTCTTTTCCCTGATTCATTTTGCCGCGTGCGCCCCGGCGACGGGCCGCGCTATGGAGATTGCTATGTCATCACAACGTGAAATTCGTCTTAACGCTTTCGATATGAACTGCGTCGGCCATCAGTCGCCGGGCCTGTGGGCGCATCCCCGGGATCGCTCCTGGCAGTATAAAGATCTGGAGTACTGGGTGGATCTGGCGCGGCTGCTGGAGCGCGGCAAGTTCGACGGGCTGTTTATCGCCGACGTGCTGGGGATCTATGACGTGCTGAACGGCAGCGGCGATGCGGCGATCCGCCAGGCGACGCAGGTTCCGGTCAACGATCCGCTGGCTCTGATCACCCCAATGGCGCTGGTGACGGAGCATCTGGGCTTCGGCCTGACCGCCTCGCTGTCGTTTGAGCATCCTTACCCCTTCGCTCGTCGTCTGTCGACGCTCGATCATCTGACCAAAGGGCGGGTGGGCTGGAATATCGTCACCTCCTATCTGGAGAGCGGGGCGCGCAATATCGGCCAGCAGACCCAGACCGACCATGACACCCGCTATGACTATGCCGATGAGTATTTGCAGGTGATCTATAAGTTGCTGGAGGGAAGCTGGGAGGATGGGGCGGTGCTGCGCGACAGAGAGCGGAAGATCTTCAGCGATCCGCGGAAAATCCATCCCATTAACCATCAGGGACAGTTCTTTTCCGTGCCGGGGATCCACCTCTGCGAGCCATCCCCGCAGCGCACGCCGGTGCTGTATCAGGCGGGGGCGTCCAGCCGCGGCAAACAGTTCGCCGCCGGCCATGCCGAATGCGTCTTCGTCGCAGCGCCGTCGAAGGTGCTGCTGAAGAAGACGGTGGCGGATATTCGCCGCCGGGCAGCTGAGGCGGGGCGCGATCCGCACAGCATCCTGATCTTCAACCTGCAGACGGTGATTGTCGGCGACACCGACCGCGAGGCACAGGCGAAGTGGCAGGAATATAAGCAGTACGTCAGCTATGAAGGCGCGCTGGCGCTGCTCTCCGGCTGGACGGGGATCGATTTCGGCCAGTATCAGCCGGATCAGGTGCTGAAGTATCTGCACACCAACGCCATTCAGTCGGCGGTGGAGGCCTTTTCGACCGCTGATCCGAACCGCCAGTGGACGGTGCAGGCCCTGGCCGATTGGGCGGGGATCGGCGGCTTCGGTCCGCTGGTGGTTGGCAGCGCGCAAACCGTGGCGGACGAACTGCAGTCCTGGGTCGAAGAGACGGACGTCGATGGCTTTAACCTCGCCTATGCCGTCACTCACGAAACCTTCCGCGACGTCGTCGAGCTGCTGGTGCCTGAGCTGCAAAAGCGCGGCGTCTTTAAGCAGGAGTACCGCGAGGGGACCCTGCGCGAAAAACTGTTCGGCGGCGGCCCGCGTCTGGCCGCGCCTCACCCGGGCGCCAGCTACCGCCGCGATGCGCGCACGGCGGCATCGGTAGAGGAGAAGGTGACATGATCGCTATTGATGACTTGCATAAAAGTTACCGCACGGCGGATGGCCGGCTCAGCGCGGTGCTGAAAGGGCTGTCGCTGCAGGTGCCTGAGCGCTCCATCACCGCGGTGGTGGGGCCGAGCGGCGCCGGTAAATCAACCCTGGCGCGCTGCATCAGCCTGCTGGAGCAACCGGACAGCGGCAGCATTCGTATCAATGGCCAGGATCTGTCGGCGCTGTCCGGCGAGGCGCTGCGCCGGGAACGGCGGGCGATTGGCACCGTTTTCCAATCTTCGGCGCTGTTGAGCCGCAGGACCGCCTGGGAGAATGTCGCCCTGCCGCTGGCGTGGCTTGGTGTGGTGGAGCGCGATATCAAGGCGCGGGTTGGCGAGCTGCTGGAGAGCGTCGGCCTGAGCCACAAAGCGGATGCCTGGCCGGCCCAGCTCTCAGGCGGCCAGCGCCAGCGGATCGGCATTGCCCGCGCGCTGGCGCTGCGCCCGTCCGTTCTGCTGGCGGATGAAGCCACCTCCGGCCTCGATCCTCAGGCCACGGCCTCGGTGCTGGCTCTGCTCAAGCGGCTGCGTGATGAGTACCAGCTGGCGATCGTCCTGATTACCCATGAAATGGACGCGGTGCGCACGGCGGCGGATGCGGTGGCGGAGATCCGCGACGGGACGATCGTCCAGTATGGGCGGATCGAAGATCTGCTGGCGCGTCCCGATTCTCTGCTCGGCCAGCAGCTGTTGCCGCTGACGCCGGCGGCAGCTACCCACAGCGATCTGCTGCTGCGTCTGAGCTACCGCTGGGATGTGCCGGTGGCCACCGACTGGATCAGCCGCCTGAGCCAGCAGTGGGCGCTGCAGATCGATCTCCTTGGCGGTCACGTCGAGGTGATTAATGGTCGGCTGGCCGGTCGCCTGCAGGCCGGAGTGCGCTTTCAGGGCGAACGCCTGTCGCCCGCGCGACTGCAGGGCCTGCTGGCGCAGCTCGGCATAACGGCGGAGATCCTCGACAGCGCGCCGTTGCTCAGGGAGGCGGTATGAAACCGACAGTCATCAGTCAGGATACCCCCTGGGGCGAAATCCCTTCGCTGCTGCTCCCCGCCTATGGCGAAACCTGGCTGATGGTGGCCATTGTGATGCTGTTTGTCGTCACGCTGGGAGGGCTGGTGGGGGTGGTGTTGTTTAACGCCTCGCCGCGGGGCTTATTTCCGCACGCACTGCTGTACCGGCTGCTGAACTGGGTGGTCAATATGGGACGTTCGCTGCCGTTTCTGGTGCTGATGGCCGCCATTATCCCGTTCACTTACTGGCTGACCGGCACCACGATTGGCATCCCCGCCGCGGTAGTGCCGATGATCGCCGCCGGCGTCCCGTTCTTTGGCCGTCTGGTGGAGAACGCGCTGCGCGAGTTGCCGGCGGAGGTCACCGCGGTGGGGGTCGTCTGCGGCGGGTCGCGCTGGCAAATCATTGCCAGCGCGCAGCTCAGTGAAGCCATGCCCGCGCTGGTGGCGGCGGTGACGCTAAACCTGGTCTCGATGATCGAGTATTCGGCTATCGCCGGGACCATCGGCGCCGGCGGCATCGGCTACCTGGCCGTGGTGTACGGCTATCAGCGCTTCGACAACCACATCATGATCGCGACGATCGTTGCCCTGATCGCCACGATCCAGTTGATTCAATTTTTGGGTGACCGTCTGGTCAACCGTTTACGCCACACGCAGGGGAACCTTGTATGACAACAGAGCAATTTGAGTTACGTAAAGCGCGGCGCTGGCCCTGGCTGGCGGCGCTGGCGGTGATTATCCTGCTCGCCATCGCCTTCTGGTGGTGGCGGGGACATACCCAAAGCCAGCAGGTGGTCTTCGGCAGCACGTTAAAAATTCACTACGAGCCGGCGATGGCCGGCGAGCAGCGGATCATTGAGTATATTAATCAGCATATTGCGCCCGATTACGGTCTGAAACTGGAGGCGGTGGGGGTGCAGGATCCGGTCCAGGCTGACCGCGCGGTAGCGGAAGGACAGTATGCCGGGACGATCTATCAGCATCAGTGGTGGCTTAAACAGGTGGTGGACGCTAACGGCTTTGCGCTGTCGACCACGGTGCCGGTGTTCCAGTGGGCGTTTGGCATCTATTCCGACCGCTACTCGTCGGTACAGGCGTTGCCCAACGGCGCGACCATTGTCGTGCCTGACGATGGCGCCAATCAGGGGCAGGCCCTGTGGCTGCTCCAGCGCATTGGGTTGATCTCGCTCGACCCGGCGGTGGAGCCGCGCACGGCGAAGCTGAAAAATATTGTCGGTAACCCGCATCAGTTTGTCTTTAAAGAGCTGGATCTGCTGACCATGCCGCGGGCGTTAAATTCGGTGGATGCCGCCATCGGCTATGTCTCGCAATTTGACGCCGGGAAAGTGCCGCGTGAGAAAGGCATATTATTCCCGCCGGCGCCGCGCACCTTTGCTTCGCAATTAGTGATTGGTACACCGTATTTATCACAGGAAAATATCGTCAAATTAAAACAGGCTTTTTCTGATCCGCGGATCCAGACGTGGTTAAAAACCACCGATGACCCGCTGGTAAAAGACGTATTAGTTCCAGTGTCCGCGGAATAAGCGTCCTGCACGACGTCTATTTTCGTTGTTATTTATTTCCCTTGAGGATGCGTGAAAACGCGTCCTTTTTGTGCTGGTGATATTTATTAACTTATTGATTATATTGATTTTATAGAATGATTTGTTGTTTTGATTCTCGTCGCGCGCGGTCTATAACCGCTGATGACCTGCACAAAATAATAAGGTGAAAAAATGAGTACATTACCAGTGGATAATCCCGGTATCGCTTCGGTACCGGTCAGTAGCGTCGGGGATGTGGCGCGGCTAATTAATTCCGGCAAGGAACAAGCGAAATATGCGCGGATGATTGTCTTCCTCGCGCTGGGGGGCGTTTTTCTCGACGCATATGACTTAACCACGCTCTCCTACGGTATTGATGACGTTGTACGTGAATTTCAGCTCTCACCGCTGCTGACCGGCCTGGTGACTTCGTCCATTATGGTCGGGACTATCGTCGGCAATATTATCGGCGGCTGGCTGACCGATAAATATGGTCGCTATTCGGTTTTTATGGCCGATATGTTCTTTTTCGTGATTTCGGCTATCGCCGCCGGGCTGGCGCCGAACGTCTGGGTGTTGATTGGCGCCCGCTTCCTGATGGGCATCGGCGTTGGCATCGACCTGCCGGTAGCGATGTCCTATCTGGCCGAGTTTTCCCGCTTTGCCGGCAAAGGCAACAAAGCGGCTCGCCTCGCGGCGTGGTGCCCGATGTGGTACGCCGCCTCAACCGTCTGCTTTCTCATTATCTTCGGCCTCTATTTCCTGCTGCCGCAGGAGCATCTTGACTGGCTGTGGCGCGCCTCCCTGCTGTTCGGCGCCGTGCCGGCACTGCTGATTATTGCCGTCCGCAGTCGATTTATGAATGAATCCCCGCTGTGGGCGGCCAACCAGGGCGATCTGACCTCTGCAGTGCGTATTTTACGCGACTCCTGGGGGATCCATGCCCATGAGGTCCCGGCGGCGAAGCCCGCGCCAGCGCCGAAAGTGAGCTTCCGCCTGCTGTTCGAAAAACCCTACCGCGAGCGGACTATCGTCGCCGGGGTGATGAATATCTGTATCTCCTTCGAGTACACGGCGATTGCCTTTTTCCTGCCGTCAATTCTTGCCCAGTTCCTCGGGGCTGGCGTCTTCGAAACTATTTCGGCATCGCTGGGGCTGAACGCCCTGTTTGCTTTTACCGGTGGGCTGCTCGGTATGCATCTGGCGTGGAAATATCCTTCGCGTCATGTGGCGATAGCCGGCTTCGCCCTGCAGTTTGTGGCGCTGATTGTGCTGGCGCTGGTGGGGCAACCGCACGCGACGGCAGGTATCGTGCTGGCTATCGCGATGCTGGGGCTGTGGCTGTTCGCCGAAGGGTTTGGCCCGGGGGCGCAGCTGATGATCTACCCGGCGCTCTCCTATCCTACTGCCATTCGCGCCACCGGGGTCGGTTTCAGCCGGGCACTCTCCGGGATCGGCAGCGCGCTGGCGTTGTTTATTCTGCCGCTGCTGCAGGCCTCCCTCGGCACGCAGATGTTCTGGGTGGTCTCGCTTGCCGCCATTATTCCCATTTTCTTCCTGCTGGCGGTCCGTCATGAACCGACGCGAGAAGATATCGACGCACTTCATGAATAAGGAACTGACAATGACCCTGCTCTCTACTGGCACCGATTATGACGCGCTGGCGGCCGCCTTCCGCCCGATATTCACCCGTATCGCCCAGGGCGCTGCGGAGCGCGAACAGCAGCGCATTCTGCCCGATGAGCCGATCCGCTGGCTGAAAGAAGCGGGCTTCGGCACGCTGCGTATCCCGCGCGAGAAGGGCGGCTGGGGCGCTTCGCTGCCGCAGCTCAGCGCGCTGCTGATCGAGCTGGCGCAAGCGGACTCTAACCTGCCGCAGGCCCTGCGCGCGCACTTTGCCTTTGTGGAAGATCAGCTGAATCAGCCGGATTCCGCCGGGCGCGACCGCTGGTTTCGTCGCTTCCTCGACGGTGAGCTGGTGGGCAGCGGCTGGACGGAGATCGGCGCGGTTAAGCTGGGAGAGGTGAACACCAGAGTGACGCCGACAGAGGGCGGCTGGCGACTCGACGGCGAGAAGTTTTACAGCACCGGCGCGCTGTACGCCGACTGGATCGATGTGTTTGCCCGGCGCAGTGATACCGCCAGCGATGTGATAGCCCTGGTCAGCACCCAGCAGACCGGCGTGGTGCGGGAAGATGACTGGGATGGCTTTGGCCAGCGGTTGACCGGCAGCGGGACCACCCGCTTTACCGGCGCTCGGGTGGAAACCGAACATGTCTATGATTTTGCCCAGCGCTTTCGCTATCAGACCGCCTTCTACCAGCATGTGCTGCTGGCGACCCTCGCGGGCATTGGCCTGGCGGTTGAGCGGGATGCCGCGCAGGGCGTCAAACATCGCTCCCGGATGTACAGCCACGGCAACGCCGCCGTGCCGCGCGATGACGCCCAGGTTCTGCAGGTCGTTGGGCAGATCAGCAGCTGGGCATGGGCGACCCGGGCCGCGGTCCTGCAGGCCGCGGAATCGCTGCAGCAGGCCTATGTGGCGCACGTCAGCGACGACGAAGCATTGATTGCCCGGCGTAACCAGCTGGCGGAAGTGGAAGCGGCGCAGGCGCAGGTGATCGCCAGCGACTGGATCCCGCGGGCGGCGACGGAGCTGTTTAATGCCCTCGGGGCGTCGGATACGCGAACTCGCCTTGCGCTGGATCGCCACTGGCGCAATGCGCGGACGGTTGCCTCGCATAATCCGGTGATTTATAAGGCACGTAGTATCGGTAACTGGCTGGTGAACGGTGAAGCGCCCACCTTTATCTGGCAGATAGGCAATGGTGAGAAAACGGCGGGGTAAGCCTGTCGGCGACGGGAGGCGTAGTGCTTCCCGTCGTCAGGAAAATCAAGGTTTATCCAGCGACCAGGTGGCGCTGCGCACGTCGACTTTCACCGGCAGCAGGCCGATGCGCGTAAAGGTATCCGCCAGCGCCTGCTGTTCGTTATACACCGCCGGGGTCATGCGTTCGGCACCGTAGGGCAGGCGGGCCAGGGTCTTCAGCCAGATGGCTTTATCCAGTCCGGTTGAGGTCGACAGCAGCCCGGCGGCCTCGTCCTGATGGCTGTTCGCCCACGCGCTGAGTTTACCCAGCTCATCCACCACCTGCTTTGCTGTCTCCGGGTAGGTATCTGCAAACTTGCGGCTGGCGAGATAGAAGGTGTAGTGCGGCACCAGCCCCTCGGCATTGCGGATCTGTCGGGCTTTCGCGTTGGTTTCCACTTCTGCGAGGAACGGATCCCAGATCACCCACGCATCAATCGCCCCGCGCTGGAAAGCGGCGCGGGCGTCCGCCGGCGGCAGATAGACCGGGGTGATGTCTTTATAGCTGAGGCCCGCTTTTTCCAGTGCGGCAACCAGCAGGTAGTTGACGTCAGACCCCTTGTTCAACCCCACGCGCTTGCCCTTCAGGTCGGCCACGCTGTGGATTGCCGACTGTTCAGGCACCACAATCGCTTCCGTTTTCGGGTTAGCGGGGGAGTGGGCAAGGTAGACCAGATCGGCTTGCGCCGCCTGGGCAAAGGCCGGAGGCGCATCGCCGGTCGCGGCCAGATCGATACTACCGACGTTCAGCCCCTCCAGCATTTGCGGCCCGGCGGGGAATTCGACCCAGCGTACGGCAATGCCCTGTTTTTTCAGGCTCTCATCCAGCGTGCCGCGGTACTTCAGCAGCGCGAAGATATTCGCCTTTTGATAGCCGATGTTGACGGTTTCCGGCGCTTTGGCCAGCGCGGAGGTAGAGAGGGCGGCGAGGACCAGCAGCCAGGCGGGGCGGAATCGGTTGGACATTGTCTGTTCTCCTTAGCGGTTTTGCGTAAGGTAACAAACAGCGCTTATAACCATTAAATAACTAAAATTTTATTGATATAACAAAAAGAGTTATGCAGGACGATGGCCCGACACGCCGACGCGTGGCGGGCCAGCAGGTTAATCGCAGGCAACAATCTTCATCGCCAGACCACCGCGGGAGGTTTCCCGGTACTTGGCGTTCATGTCTTTGCCGGTTTCGTACATGGTCTCAATGACTTTATCGAGGCAGACGCGCGGCTCGCTGGTCCGGCGCAGCGCCATTCGCGCGGCGTTGACCGCTTTCACGGCAGCGATAGCGTTGCGTTCGATGCACGGCACCTGCACCTGGCCGGCGACCGGGTCGCAGGTCAGGCCGAGGTTATGCTCCATGGCGATCTCTGCCGCGATGCACACCTGACCCGGGCTACCGCCCAGCAGTTCCGCCAGACCGGCCGCCGCCATCGAGCAGGCGACGCCCACTTCACCCTGGCAGCCGACTTCGGCGCCGGAGATGGAGGCGTTCATCTTATACAGCGAACCAATCGCGCTGGCGACCAGCATATAGCGGGCCAGGGAGTTGCTGTTCACCTTGCGGATAAACTTGT
>ERZ773204.852-NODE-852-length-25275-cov-19.505789_pt1 | contig 25275 bp, 19 predicted proteins | sample MGYA00581007_ERZ773204 | MGnify/ENA primary metagenome ERZ773204 (study PRJEB29015, sample SAMEA2737757) | human gut metagenome | biome: human gut; feature: human-associated habitat; material: faeces | place: China | collected 2012 ... | reverse complement strand
GTAAAATGAAGTTCCATTGGTTTGGAATCTCCTCTCCTCGAAATAATTAGCCTTTATTGCCGCCAGCGGTAACGCCAGAAATAATCTTATCAGACAGGAATGCGTAAATAACGACCGTCGGAATAAAGACGATGACAACGGATGCAAACATGCCAGCCCAGTCGCCGGAGTTCATCATGGAGGTGACCGTCTGATACAGACCAACACCGATGGGGCGCAGATTGGACTTGTTTGCAAAAATCAATGCCATGAAATATTCATTCCACTTGCCGATGAAGTTAAAAATAGAAACCGTAACAATTGCAGGCTGTGCCAGAGGGAACATAATTTTCCAGAAGCACTGAATCGGGCCACAGCCATCAATCGCAGCCGCTTCCTCAAACGAAGTGCTGATTCCTTTGAAGAATGTCAGAAGGAAGAATGTGGTATAGGGAACCGAACATGCTGTGTACAGGAAAATCAGCGTGAAATGCGTACCGGACAAATTCAGCGCACTGACGATAGAAAACAGCGGCATGACGATCATAATATTAGGGATTGCCAGACCGATGATGATAAGAGCCTGAATCAAACCAGCACCACGGAACTTAAAACGAGACATGCAGTATGCAGCCGGTGCACAAACCACAATGATCAAAATACACGACGGAACGGTGTAAATGACAGAGTTCAGCAGGTTCAAAGCCGCTTTATTCGTAAAAAGTGCCTTAGTGTAGTTTTCAAAATGCAGTCCGCTCGCAAGCAGGCTACCCGTGAAGATTTCCTTTGTAGTAGACAGAGATGCAAGGATAATCCAGCCAATCATGCAGAAGATAAAGGCCGTCCACAAAGTGACGATGATATAGCCCGGAAGACGCGGAAGTTCTTTCTTCAGCTTAAAAGGATTCGCTTCCATTTTTTCTTTTTTTGCTTTTGCCATTGTCTGCTTTCCTCCTTACAGTTCGTAGCCATCGTCTTTGATACTCTTACGAGAAATCGTAGAAACTGCGACGACAACAATGGTCATAATGCAGGCTGCTGCTGCTGCAACACCCGTGTTCATGCTGTCTGCACTAATCTCACTGCCGAACAGGGTTTGGTAGGTGTACATCATCGGAGTATAGGTGCTTACACCGCCGAAAACCTGTGCCAAAGCGAAGAAGCCCATCGTTTTGGTAGTCCACAGCACCAGAGAAGTGCCAAGAACGCCCTTAATCAGCGGGAGGGTGATATGGAAGAATTTGTCAAAAACATTTGCACCCTCAATAGTGGCGGCTTCATAGTAATCGGGAGAGATTTTTTCAATAGCTGCAATGTACATCAGCATGAAGTAGCCCACATTGCTGAATACATAAGCGATGCACATTGAGAGGAACATGTGGTCTGTACCAAGCCACTGGAAGTTCGCCATGGACTCCCAGCCAAGGGCAGTGAAAAAGGAGTGGAACAGGCCAAATTTTGCATTGTAAACATACAGCAACCACATATAACCAACGGCGACTGCTGCAATAACGTTGGGCATATAGATAATAGCACGGAAAAACTTCTGACCGCGAAGACCACTTGTCAGGATGATTGCCAGAACGATTGCAAGCCCAAGGCAAGCAATACCGCAGTACAGCCAGATCTTACCGATATTTTTGACCGATGTGATGAACAGCGGCGTATGGAACAGCTTAATGTAATTGTCCAGTCCTGCCCAAGACCATGTTGAAACAGCGCTTGTAACGCTCTTCACGCTGAAAAAGCTCATAATAGCGGTTCGGGAGACAGGATAAATAAAAATCAAGCAGAACAGCAGCATGGCTGGTCCCATAAAATACAAGATAGATGCTTTTGTTTGTTTCATCGTTATTTTCCCTTCACTATGCAAAAGGGTAGGAAATCCGTAAACCTCCTACCCTTTTGTAAAAACAATTGATTTAGAATGCGCTTGCCATCTTGACGAACTCGTCTGCGGAGATCGAGCCGCCCATCAGCTTCAGGCAGGCATCTGCAATGATCTGCTTGCTGTCGCTGTTGGTGATGATAGCAGTCTGAGAAGGATAACGGGAGGTGTAGCTGTTCAGGACGACCTGAGCGTCGGCCAGGTTTTCGGGCCAGACATGATCAACGTTCATAGGGATGGCGTTTGCCTGATTGGTAAACTCCTGATCCCACTCGCTGGTCGTCAGATAAACGATGAATTCGACTGCTGCCTGTGTTGCAGCATCATCGCAATCCTTATTGACTGCGATTGCATAGGTGGAGTAGCAACCACCCTCCGTGCCTTCGACACCGTTAGGAACTTCCGGGAAAGCAAATGCGCCCCACTTGAAGTCATCGGGAGTAGTTGCAGCAACTTCGTTCGGCAGCCAAGTGCCGTTGATGTACATTGCAACGTTCTCGCTGATAACCATATCCTGCTGTGCTGCGGGATAGACGTTTGACTCAATGTTGGGATCAAAGTAGCCCTTTGCTGCCATGTAAGCGATTGCCTCGGCGGTGTCCTTGACACCCTGCTCACTTGCCCACTGGCTGCTATCCTTTGCCAGTTCCATCACGCGATCGTTACCGAGACGGCGAGACATATAATAGCCAACCCAGCTGGTGCAGTAGTTCGAGTCAGTCGTTACAGGAATATGCCCAGCAGCCTTGACCTTCTCGCAAGCATCCATCAGCTCTTCCCAGGTCTGAGGATACTCGGTAACACCGCACTCTTCCAGCAGACCCTTGTTGCAGAAGATCATGAACGCCTGCGGAATGTAAGGAATGCACATGGTCTTACCATCGAACAGGGAACCAGCCAGAGAGATCATGCTGGGAATGACGACATCTTTGTATGCCTTGCCGTTGGTGGTGTCGTAGGTCTTATCGATGTAAGAAGAGAGGTCTTTAATGTTCTCGCTCCACAGCTTCTGAACATTGTCAATGTTTGCATCCATCAGATCGATCTGGGTGCCTGCTTCAATTGCGGAAACGACGAGGTTGCGGTTATCACGGCCATTGAAGGTAAAATTGATTTTCACGTTCGGATGCAGCTGAGTGAAAGCGTCAGCTGCCTGCTTCAGAACCAATGCCTGATTCTCCGTCTCACTCCAGCTAGACCAGTACTCAATCGTACCGGACAGCGTATCAGCTGCCGCATTTGCAGCAGTGGAAGATGCAGCTACACTCGAAGAGGAAGAGCTGCTGCCACCACATGCGGCCAGACCCATTGCGGCAGCACCTGCTCCGGCAACCTTGAGGAAATTACGACGAGAAATCTTATTCATGATAAACTCTCCTTCTAATTATCTCTGGCAAAAATACTTTGTGCAGCGTCCCCACTGCACTTCACTGTAACTATAGTTTATACAAAAACTTGAAACGTGTCAATTGTCATTTCAGCAAAATATATGTAAAATACTTGTGCATAGTAACAAATTTCAGTAATTCTACTTGGATTTTACACATCCTATATTGACACGTTTCAAATTATGGTGTATTCTTGTTCAAACTTTATTCATCTGTCTCTTTTATACGTGCAAGGAGGCACCTCCTATAATGATTACGCAGAATCAGCTTTCTCTTATCCTTTTAATCATTTTCGCCGGAATCATCTTTTTCTGTTTACAGTAAGCTTTTCACACATTTCTCCTTCAAGATAGCATAAGGCCGGGATCGAACTAGCGATCCCGGCCTTATGCATTATTTCGGAGCTGTGATTTCCGAAGGAGAATAGCATCAATATTTCTGAATAATACGCATCATATCAGCGAAAGCAGCCTCCATCCCTTTAACAAGGGTGAACTGCGTGCGTGCTCGATCAAGGTTCTGTGCAGGGCGACTAATACGGAAATAGTGGTCTCCCTCAAGATAATCGGTAAGGAATCGCATTCCACATTCCAGCGTCATCAGCTTTGCGCCCCAGACCAGACTGCTCTTTTCCTGCTCGGACATAGTTGCTCCAGCGGTCGAGAGGAAGCCTTTTGCAAACACCTCAAACAAGTGCAGGTCAAAGTGGACCTTGTTCTGATCGGGTTCATCCTCGGCGCAGTCGTTTGCGCCAAAACGGATGGAGTCGCCAAAGTCATATGCAGCCAAACCGGGCATTACGGTGTCCAGATCAATAACGCAAACACCCTTTTTACTCGTTTTGTCGATGAGGACATTGTTGAGCTTGGTATCATTGTGAGTAACGCGAAGCGGAATCTCATTTTTGCTCAGCATATCGACCAGAACATGGCAGTCAGCCTCACGAGAGCGAACAAATGCGATTTCATCTGCAACATCTTTCGCACGTCCCATTGCATCCTCTGCGACAGCTTTCTCAAAATTCTGGTAGCGCGTAGGAGTATCGTGGAATTTGACAATGGTTTCATGCAGCGTAGCAGCAGGAAATGCGGCCAGCTGATTCTGGAACGTGCCGAAAGTTTCCGCTACAGTGTAAAAATCATTTTCGTTTTCGACTTTTTGCAGACAGACAGTATCCTCGACGAAGATATAAGCTCGCCATGTGCCGCCGTCGCTATCAGTATAGAAAGGTTTCCCCTCTTTGGTCGGAATAACGTTCAGCGTCTCACGCTCCGGGTCACCGCCCTTTTCCAGAATCGCCTTGCGCAGGAAACCGGTAACATGGCAGACGTTTTCCATCAATTCTTTCGGGTTCTTAAATGTGTCAGTATTGATGCGCTGCATAATGTAGCGCTTGCATTTGTCGCTTGCCCAAACGACAAATGTATCATTGATATGTCCTTCGCCATAGCGAGAAATTTCACCCGTTGTACGGTCGAAGGCAAATGCATCAGCTGCTTCTCGCAGGATATTTTCTGTGATAGCGTTCACTTTTTTTCCTCCCATAAGTCCATCGGATAGATTCCAGCTTCGATTTTATTCTTGATGGCATTGACGACCGCAGGCTTATCCTCGCGATAGGTCACGCCATACCACTTGTCCGCACTGTGAAGAACGGTGACAGTCGCCTTCTTTTCGTCAATCAGCTCACTGACAACAAGGGGCAGAAAATATTCGCACTTCAGCGGATTTTTCGGAAGATTTTCGTTCAACCAATCTGCAAAGCGGTTCTCTGCCTCCTGCAAGAAGCTCTTTGTGAAGCCCCACAGATTCATGCTCACAGGGGTGTCGCCGGGCAGGTCCACCCAGCTCTCGCCGCCGTCCTCGGTGTAATGTGCGCCGCCGTCGCAGGGCTCGATGCGGGTGCGCTCGGTCACGCTTTGCAGGGTGCCGTCCTCGTTCTTGATGCACACGCCGCGTGCCACGCTGCCGTTCTCGGACAGGGTGTTCTTCAGCAGATAGCTGACCATGCAGTAGCGGTAGAAATCATCATCGGCATGGGTGGACAGATAGTCATACATTACCTGAAAAGCCTCCACCCCATAGTAATCGTCGGCATTGATGACAGCAAACGGTCCATCAATCAGATTCTTTGCGGCAAGGACTGCATGGCAGGTTCCCCACGGTTTTTCGCGGTTTTCAGGAACTTCAAATCCTGTAGGCAAGATGTCCAATTGCTGAAACGCATATTTTACTTCCATGATTTTGGAAATGCGATCGCCAATTGCAGCACGGAATGCTTCCTCGATTTCATGCTTGATGACAAAAATGACAGTCCGAAATCCGGCGCGATATGCGTCGTAAAGCGAATAATCAATAATGACTTCCCCATTCGGACCAACAGGGTCAATCTGCTTCATTCCTCCATATCGGCTGCCCATACCTGCAGCCATGACAACTAATACCGGTTTGTTCATTATCAAATCTCCCTTTTGTTCTTACAACCATCTATCGAAATCAAAAACATACGATGCAAGGAAGGAATCTCAGACTTTTGGTTTTTTAGTAGAAGTTTCAGCGATTCACACCACTGTCTTTCAGATATTTACAGCACTGATAAGTCCAATCTGACTGGATAATATCGAAGCCATGCTCGACCAGCCAGCCCCATCCCAAAGCCGGGTCTTTCATCATAGAAACATCGTCCGTGTGACCGGCAGAAAGGGGAACCTTGTAATTGTATAGGACAGCATTTCCCCACAAAGTACGTCCTTTTTTATGCATTGCCTCGATGTACTCTGGCTGGATAACCGGAGCTTTTTCGGTCGAGAACACAAGCTCTGCACCCATGTAGTTAATGTTCATGGACTCAATCAGCTCACTGGCCGTATCATTTTCCATGTAGATAGGCATGAACATATAATCCGGGGCAACTTCTTCAACGGTCCTTAAAACTTCTTTGGTAGGTGCATTTTTGAGCAAGATTTGCTCCTTCATGCCGTGCCGCTCAACCTGCTTGATAACATCAGGGATGAACGCACCACAACGATCCAGATTTAGGATGCAGCGATTTTTCATGTGTTCCAACACTTCATCGAATGTGTTCAACCCGTGTTCCGTCTCGTTGAAATCCACATTGATGAGTCGCAGCTTGCGGATTTCCTCTGCGGTCATCCGGGTCAGATCAATGTGACGGTCAAGTTGAAACGGTTCCTTTCCGGTGTGGAAGATGAAGATTTCGCCGTCAAGACTTTTGAATAAGTCCATCTCCAGAATGGCTGCACCGCCGTGCAGTGCGATATCAAAGGCCGGGATCGTGTTGCAAGGGATGTTCACGCCAGCAACACCCCGATGTGCTGCTACCTGAACGCGGTCACGATTATAAAGATGTAACGTATTATTCATGGCGATAGCCTCCTTATTTTTAGTATGGCACATATTTTGAAACGTGTCAATACAGCAAAACATAGAAGTTCTTTCTTGAATATTGTGAAAAAGTTCAATAGTTTTTTTCGAAATGCTCCATTATACTGTAAATATAGAGAAGGTGTCCAATTAGGAGGAAAATCATACTATGCCTACTATTAAAGATATCGCTAAAGAAGCGGGCGTTGCACAAGGCACCGTTTCAAATGTGCTGAACGGACGTGGCAATGTCAGCAGCGATAAAATAATTCTGGTTGAACAAGCATGTGCAAAACTGGGCTATACCATGAATCAACGAGCCAAAACACTCCGACAGGGCTCATCGAAGCTGCTGGCAGCAATCATACCCAATGTGCACGACAGACGATATACCGACTTCTTTTTAAGCTTTAAGAACTATGCGGAATCTAGTGGCTATTCCGTTCGACTCTATTTTTCAAACGATTTGCTTGCAGAGGAGGAACTTCAACTCCAAACTATCCGTTCCGAAATGACGGCGGGAATTGCTACGTTTTCGTCTTGTACAAAAGATGGCCGGAACATTTATGACGAAATCGGGATTCCAAAGCAGGATGTTGTCTTTGTGGAGCGAAATCCCTTTGATTCCCCTTTCTATATTGGATTCGATTACACCAAAGCCGGTTTAGAATTAGCAGAAAAGCTAACATCTAAAAAGTGCAGTCGCATCCTTCTCATCACTGAGACTTTGGATTATTCCAGCCAGAATGAATTTTACATGGCTTTTTCGGCTGCATTAAAAGCCAAAGACTGCGTTCTGCACCATGTCCAAACCGATTCGCTGCATTGTTATACCCATTTTTTGCAGGTTTTGAACGATCTTGAATCAGTTGATGCTGTGGTTCTGACTAATTATCACCTGGCAGAAAATTTCAGTAATGTCAGTAAGACATTCTATCCCCATCTTCATTCGCCAATTTATACCATTTCGCCGCTTTTTACAATTCCATCGGTTGGATGTAAAAAATATGAGTTGAACTACCGTCTGATGGGACGCTGTGCTGCAGAGCAGCTTATTAAGCGGAAAGAAAACAAACGATTCGAAACTCAACCAATGATTTTGCATAACGATGGGATGCGGAATTGGTTATCTAAAATTCCGGGTTCGACTTGCAAACGGCTGACGATCCTGACACTGGACAGCCCGACAGCTCGAATTATGGAGAACATGGCGCGTATTTATACGGATGCAACAGGAATCGAAATCAAAGTCGCCATCTGTTCTTATGATGGAATTCACGAGATTCTGAGCGATCTTGGAAACACAGATGCCTATGATGTCATCCGTCTGGATCACACATGGCTTTCATGGTTTGGTGAACATATTTTTGCACCCTTGAGTGAGTTAACATCTTCCAGCGCCGAGCAGTTGTTCGAGCCTTTTATCCCCGGCCTTGTTCCACAATATACAAGTGTGAATGGCGTTGCCTATGCCTTTCCTGAAACACCGAGCGCACAGTTACTGTTCTACCGTAAAGATTTGTTTGAGAACACCGTTCTGCAGCGTCTTTATAAGGAACAGTATAAGGAAGAGCTTGCGCCGCCGCAAGATTTCGAGCACTTTAACCGTATCGCAAGGTTCTTCACTAGACGTTTCAATGGACATTCCCCCACAACCTATGGCACAACATTGACACTTGGAAACAGTGGCGTTGCTGCAACCGAATATCTAACACGGTATTTCAGTCACTCGCACGATTTGTTCGATGCAAATGGAAATCTGCTCCTCAACACAGACATCGCTATTCAATCCATGAAGGAACTTATCGAAGCCAAGGATTATTCTCCCAAACGATATAATAGTTGGTGGCGAGAATCGGCACGTGAGTTTGCCGCTGGCGATACAGCAATGTCTATCGTTTTCAGCAATTATGCCTCAGAGATGATGGACAGTGATTCAGTTATTATCAATAAAATCGGTTACACATATCTTCCGGGGCAGAATTCTTTGCTGGGTGGCGGCTGTATTGGAGTATCCAAAAACAGCCAAAACAAAACGGAGGCATTTGATTTTATAAAATGGATTTGCAGCGAGGAGATTACGACTGCCATGACCCTTCTAGGCAGTGTTTCTCCTTGCGAAAAAACGTACAGCAACTATGAGGTCCTTGATACCTATCCTTGGCTTGGACTCTCTCACAAGTGTATTGCACAGTCAAAGATCAATCGTATTCCCCCGCAGAAAGCAACCTGCTTTGATGAGCGCAGATTTCTAAGCATCTTAGGCATGGCAGTCAATACGGTATACAATGACACAGCAACTCCACAAGATGCCTTAACCTATGCCATTCAAAGCTACAATCGCACTATGAAATAAAGTAACCGTCAAATCTCCCGGCGGATGGACACCCATGGGATAATAGTAGTGGAACGTTTCGCGACGTTCCACTACTATTAACATCAGGGAGGACACCATGACATCAACAGAGCTAAAGCACCAGGCACGACAACAGAAATGGGTGGCAGCGATTCAGAATTGCAGAAGCAGCGGTCTTCCGGTACGGCAGTGGTGCAAGCAAAGAGGAATCACACCATCTACATACTATCGTTGGGAACGGGAAGTGCTGTCCATCGCAGATGCGGCACCGGAATTCCCCGGGGCACCTGCGTTTGCAGAGTTACCAGCACCGAAACAGCAGGATCGGAACGTTTCAGAATGTTCCGCCACGCTGCGGATCGGCAATAGCAGCATTGACTTCTATCAAGAGCTGAGTCCGGACCTGCTGAAAGCCCTGGTCGAGGCGCTGCGGCCATGCTGAACGATTTTTCCGGAGCGGATCGGGTCTATATCGCCTGTGGCTATACCGATCTGCGTAAAGGCATAGACGGTTTGGCCCGGATGGTGCAGCAGCAGTTTGAATTGGATCCGTTCACCAACACGCTGTTCCTGTTCTGTGGGCGGCGCAGAGACCGGATCAAGGGACTATACTGGGAAAAGGACGGGTTTATTCTGCTCTACAAGCGGCTGGAACAGGGTGCATACCAGTGGCCGAGAAGTGAATCTGAAGTACGGTCACTAACGCCGCAGCAGTACCGCTGGCTGATGGAAGGCTTACAGATCGAGCAGCCAAAAGCCCACCGCCCAGTATCTGGGCTGAGCATAATATAAGGCAGATTAAATTTCCGAAAAGCATCGAAAACACTGGCTTTTTGACACTTTTTGTGGTATAATTTTCACATGGAAAACGAGAAGAGAATTGCCACAAGTAACGCTGAAATGGTGACCATTTCACGCGCGGAATATGAATCTCAGCAAACTCAGCTCACTGAACTCAAGCTCCAGAACCAATGGCTTCTGGAGCAGTTGGGTCTTGCGAAAAAGCGGCAATTCGGCTCCTCCTCCGAGAAGTTGCAGGAGGGCCTGATGGATCAGCTTTCGCTAAGCTTCAATGAGCTTGAAGCCTACGCCTATGGCACCAAATCCGCTACGCCGGAGCAGGTTGCCGTGAAAGCCCATGCGCGCAAGAAGCAGTCCGGCAGCGTGACCGAGATCGTTCCGGAGGGCACACCCACTGAAGTGGTGGAGCACCGTCTGAGCGAAGAAGAGCTGATCTGCTCCGCCTGCGGCAGCAAAATGGAGGAGATCGGCAAAGAGGTCCGCCGGAGCCTGCAAATGGAGCCTGCCCGGTTCTGGATTCGAGAGGATGTCTACTATACCTACGCCTGCAGGAAGTGCGAGCAGGACAGCGGCGAGGCCAACATCCTGAAAACACCGAAGGAGCCTGCGCTGCTGCCCGGCAGCTATGCTTCCGCGGAGGCGGTAGCGCATATTGCGGTACAGAAGTTTGTGATGTATTCCCCGCTGTACCGGCTGGAGCAGGAGTTTCACCGCCAGGGATTGAAGCTCTCCCGGCAGACCATGTCCAACTGGCTGCTGAATGTCTCTGATACCTGGCTGCAGCCCATCTACGAGGTGCTGCACCGGCAGCTCTGCAGGGAGAAAGTTCTCCATGGCGATGAGACGACGCTGCAGGTACTGAAAGAACCCGGGAAGGCGGCGACCAGCAAGTCCTACATGTGGCTGTACAGGACCAGCGGCTGTACGGAGCATCCGATTGTCCTGTATGAATACCAGCCGAACCGGAAGGCAGAGCACGCGGAGGAGTTCTTAAAGGGCTTCTCCGGCTGGCTCCATGCGGATGGATACCATGGTTACCACAGGCTGCCGGAGAATATCCGGGTGGTTGGCTGCTGGGCCCACGCGCGGCGAAAATTTGATGAGGCGCTGCAGACGCTACTGCAGGAAAAGCGAAAAGATTCTCTGGCAGCGGCCGGCGAGTGCTACTGCTCAAGGCTGTTCCAGTTGGAAAAGTCTTTCGCAGAACTGACACCAGAAGAACGACATGCTAAGCGGCTGGAACAGGAAAAACCGGTTCTGGACGCTCTATTGGCGTGGGCAAATGCGGCCAGCGGCAAGGCGGCACCAAAGTCCGCTCTGGGTAGGGCGCTGCACTATCTGCTGGAGCAGTGGCCATACCTGATCCGTTATCTGGAGGATGGGCGGCTGGAACTGAGCAACAACCGTGCTGAACGCAGCATAAAGCCTTTTGTTATGGGCCGCAAGAATTGGCTGTTTGCCAATACACCGGGCGGCGCACAGTCCAGCAGTGTGATCTACAGCCTGATTGAGACAGCGAAAGAAAACGGATTAGATCCGTACCGTTACTTGCTCTGGGTTCTGCGGAATGCTCCCGCTATGAGCCAGATGGACGAGGCTTGGGCCGAACAACTCTTGCCTGCCAGTGCACCCCAGGAATGCAGAATACCAAAAGAATGAACATCTCTGGCCCAGCTGCGGTTGCTAAGCCAGAGATGCTTTTTTATGCGCCGGGAGATTTGACGGTTACCGGTTTCCATAGTAGGAAGCCGGGGCGGTTTTTTATACAAAAAAGAGATCGTTTTTTATAGCTTTGATGAATTGGCGCAGAGTCATTGACAGCAGAAGGGCAGAAGCGTATCTTTGGAACAGAAGGCAGAACAGGGCCATAAATAGCAGTTTTCTTTACCTTGCAAGGACACTTTCGTTTTGATGAGGCACGACCCGGTGTGCCGCTTTTTTCATTTGCGGAGATAAAATGCAAAAAGTACGGATTATAGTACACATTATCTGCTATGCTCGGTACACGGAAAGCACACACCGGAAAAGGAGCAAAAATGCGCTGGACGTTGAATAAAACAAGGCTTTTGGCCGGTAAAACGGACCCGGAGAATACCAGCCTGTGGCTGCCGCTCTGGATGCACCTGTGGGATACGGCGGGCATCATGGAGCGGCTGGTCCGGCAGTGGCTCCCGGAAAGTGCAAAACAGGCCATGGGCTTTGAGTGCGAGGAAGCGTTGCTCGCGCATGCCCGGTTTCTGGGCGGGATCCATGATATAGGCAAGGCTACGGTAGCCTTTCAGGCAAATATCCTGCGCACTCTGCCGGAGGCGCGGCAGCGGCTGGAAATGTTGACGCCGCTGGACTGTCCTGAACAGAACCGCAGAGAGTCGCCGCATGCCCGGGCGGGCGAGGCAATTCTGCTGTGGAATGATTGTCCCGGCGGGCTAGCCTCCATTGTGGGGGCGCATCACGGCAGGCCACAGAGCTGCGCGGCGGTCGATGACCAGTTGGAGTGCTGGGAGAGCAACTACTACCCCAAGGGACAGGAAAAGGTCTGGCAGGGCTTTTGGACAGAACTGCTCATGACTGTTTTGCAGGACTGCGGCTTTGATGATACGACGGAACTGTACGACCTGGACCCGCAGGAGGAAGTGCTTCTGACCGGACTTCTGATCATGGCAGACTGGATCGCCAGCAATACGGAATACTTCCCCCTGATCCCGGTAGAGGAGCTGGGCAGCATGCAGGATTACCCGGCGCGGGTGGACAGGGCTTGGGAAAAGCTGGCCCTGCCCTTCCCGTGGGAGGCACAGCCGGGCATCGCAGACCCGCAGGAGTTTGCGGTGCGGTTCGGCTTTGCGCCCAATGCGGTGCAGAGGGCTGTTCTGGAAGCTGCAGATACCGCAGCGGAACCGGGTATCCTGATCTTGGAAGCACAGATGGGCGTGGGCAAAACCGAGGCGGCGCTGGCCGCTGCGGAGATCATGGCCAGCCGGTTCGGGCTGGGCGGTGTCTTTTTCGGGCTGCCCACACAGGCCACGGCAAACGGCATCTTTCCCCGGCTGCTTGGCTGGGCAGACACGCAGTCTGAGGAGACGCTGCCGCAGGCTATAAAGTTGGCGCACGGCATGGCGGAACTGGACGAGTGCTATCTGCAGCTGCAGGGGCGCGGGGTGCAGCTGGAGGAAGATGCGCAGGAAGAGCATCGGGTACAGGTACACCAGTGGTTTCGAGGAAACAAACAGGTACTGCTGGCAAACTTCGTGATTGGCACAGTGGATCAGCTGCTGCTGGCGGCACTTGCCCAGAAGCACGTTATGCTGCGGCATCTGGGGCTTGCGGGCAAGGTGGTCATTATTGATGAGTGCCACGCCTACGATACCTACATGAACTGCTATCTGGACCGCGCACTGGAATGGCTGGGCTGGTACAAGGTGCCGGTCATTCTGCTGTCGGCCACCCTGCCCGCCCGGCGGCGCACAGAGCTGGTCGAGGCCTACCAGCAGAAAAAGGCCGCCCCGGACGCTCCGTGGGAAACCAGCTGCGGCTATCCGCTGCTGACATGGACGGATGGCGCAGAGGTAAAGCAAACGGCCATCCCACCGGACGCACCCGGTCAAACGGTGCAGATGACTACGCTCACAGAGCCGGAGCTGCCCGCGCTGCTGCGCCGGAAACTGGTCGAGGGCGGCTGCGCGGGGGTGATCGTAAACACGGTCAAAAAAGCGCAGAAGATCGCACAGCTGCTGCGGGAAAGCCTGCCGGACAAAGAGGTGCAGCTGTTCCATGCGCAGTTCCTGATGCCGGACCGTGCGGCGCGGGAAAACCAGCTGATGGCACGCATTGGCAAGGGCTCTGCACCGGAGTGCCGGAACGACCTGATCGTGGTGGGCACGCAGGTGATGGAGCAGTCGCTGGACATTGATCTGGACGTTCTTGTCACAGAGCTTTGCCCCATGGATCTGCTGCTGCAGCGCATTGGACGGCTGCACCGCCACTACCGCAGCCGCCCCGCTCCGTTGCAGCAGGCCTGCTGCGCGGTGCTGGACACCGGGGAAGATGCCTTTGACGCGGGCAGCGAGGCGGTATATGGACAGTGGCTGCTCTGGCGCACCCGGAAGTTTCTGCCCCGGAGCATCCGGCTGCCGGAGGAGATCTCTCCGCTGGTGCAGCGGGTCTACGGCTGGGAGCGGGAAGCTCCCGGCGGGGCGCAGGGTGAGGAAATGCGCTGCATATATGAGCGGACGCAGGAGAAAAAGAAAGCACGCGCCGAAGCATACCTTGTGCCGCAGCCGGAAACGCACCGGCTGGCGCAGCTGAACACGCTGGACGACTGGATGCAGAACGAGGGCGCCTGCTCCGACCCGGCGGCGCGGGCGGCAGTGCGGGACGGCGACCCCTCGGTAGAGGTGCTGGTAATGCAGCGTCGGGCAGACGGCAGCATCCACTTTCTGCCGTGGCAGGAGGGCGGCAGTGCCGTAGCTGCCGACAGCCCGCCCCCACCGGAAACGGCACTGAAGATCGCCCGGCAGAAGCTGCGGCTCCCGGCGGTGTTCGGCAAGGCGTGGAAGGTGGACGGGGTCATCCGGGAGTTGGAAGCGGACAACCGCAGCCGCCTTGCGGCGTGGCAGCTGTCGCCGCTGCTGCACGGAGAACTGATCCTGCTGCTGGATGAAAACCTGACTGCCCGGCTTGCGGGCATGGAACTTTGTTATGACCGTGAAAACGGCCTGTATTACCAAAAGGAGGAGACGGATGAAGGAAATTGAATTCAACTTGCTGACCGAACCGTGGATACGGGTGCGGCTGCGGGACAACACGGTGCGGGAGGTGTCCCTGACCGAGGCGCTGGTGTCGGCGCAGGATTATGTGGACCTTGCAGGCGAGATGCCCACCCAGAACGCCGCCGTGCTGCGGCTGCTGCTGGCGGTGCTGTTCACCGTGTTCTCCCGGGTGGATGCAAAGGGAGAGCCCCGCCCGCTGATGCAGAGCGATGATGCACTGGAGCGTTGGAGTGCGCTGTGGCAGCTGGGGCATTTCCCGGCAGAGCCTGTCCGGGACTATCTGGAGCAGTGGAAGGACCGCTTCTGGCTGTTCCATCCGACACACCCCTTCTGGCAGGTGCCGCAGGCAAAGATCGGCACGGAATACGGCGCGGCCAAACTCAACGGTGAAATGTCGGAAAGCAGCAATAAACTCCGGCTCTTTCCGCTGTATGCGGGGCAGAGCAAGGATCAGCTGAGCTATCCGCAGGCGGCGCGGTGGCTGCTATGCGTGAACGACTATGATGACACCTCCGCAAAGCCAAAAGGAAAGGGACTTCCGTCCGTAGGAGCCGGGTGGCTGGGCAAGATCGGTTTTATTCAGGCACAGGGCGATAATCTGTACGAGACCCTGATGCTGAACCTGACACTGCTGCGCGACGGCCGGGAATGCTGGGGCGAAAGCAAGCCCTGTTGGGAATTGGAAGCACCAAAGAGCGCGGAACGGACAGAAATTTGCTGCCCGGATAACCCGGCACAGCTGCTCACCCTGCAATCCAGAAGGCTGTTGCTGCACAGGACAGGGGAGAATGTGGATGGGTTCTGTCTGCTGGGAGGAGATTTCTTCCCTTTGGACTTCTTACAGCCGGTGTTCAGCTTCCAGCGGTAGGAGTAATCGGCAATGGGGTGATCACTTCAACGAACTGGTCAATCAATTCGGGAGCAAGACGGGTTCCGTGTACATCGAACTTCTGAAAAAGAGTATATCTCAACAGCCCTGTATTTGATTTCGATACCAAATACAGGGCTGTTTCTTTGATTTTAATACTATATTTTGTACTTTCTTCGAATATCTTGACACCGTACCTTGTGGCTTGTCGCTTATTTGTCGCTTAAATCTGCAATAAGACACTGAAAAATAGCAGAAGAAATTAGAAGATTGCCTGTTGAAAAACGGCGGGTGTATGCTATACTATTATTTGTATTATTGTACCTGAAAGGTAAGGTCAGGCTATGGACAAGTACATTTTGGAACGGGATGGACAGTTAGACTTTTATAAGGTCTTTTTGCCCCGTGTCAATCCCGCTTTAGATATTGATGAAATACTTGCAGACAATAACGATGGGGTTATCAACGGAAACTTGCTTGAATTCAAGTTGCACGTTACCGATTTGAACGCCGTTCTTTTCCAATGTATTAAATACCTGTCTGCCTTGCGCGTCAAAGGCAAGCCCGTTCCGGCGAATATTTTGATTATCGATGTAAACGCCGCCACGCTTTGGCTGTACCGCTCCGCGCCGTATTTGTCGGATATTGAAAAGCTGTATTTCGGCGGCGCATCAAAGGACAATAGTGGATTTATCGGTTGCAACGCTGAAACAGTGTTGCACTTTGATAAACCGCTTGACGTGGAAAGCATTGTTACCCTGCTCAAAGAATGCAACTATACAAAGATACACATTGATGAAAATTGCATTGTTGGGTGGGCTATGTCCTTTTACAAAGCAGTACCAATGGCGCGGAAAGAAGATTTCCTTGGTGATGATACAGGCAAGCACAAAACAATCGGGGAAATTAGAAAACCCGTTCATTTTAAACGGTACATTTACCCTTATACCGGGCAAACAAATGTCAAATTTAATTATTTGATGGATAAGCTAAATGACACGCTTCAGAAAAAGAACTTGGGGGCATTTTACACGCACAAGCTGTATGCCGAAAAGTCCCTTGAATTGGTGCGGGCTGCAATCGCCCGTGTTCCCACCGGAAATGACTATATCATTCTTGACAGGTGCGCCGGAACAGGAAACCTTGAAGCAGGTTTGACAGACGAGGAACTTTCACATTGTGTTGTTTCAACAGTAGAATATTATGAGTACAAGGTACTTCAAGAATTGTTAGGGGCAAAGGTTCGGCACATTATCCCGCCTATTGAAATGACAGACACATTTAACGCCGGGCTAGTTTCGGGCGCAGACGCTTTAAGCAAAGAATATATAGAAAATCCGGTCATAAAGCAATACATTGCCAACCCACAATGCACGATTATATTGTTTGAAAATCCACCGTATGCAGAAACAACTTCTGCCGAACACCAACGACAGGGACAAAGCAAAAAATCATCTACTTGGAAACAAAGCTATGTAGTAACTGAAATGAAAAAAGAAGTCAAAGGAACAGCGTCCAACGATTTAGGAAACGTTTTCATTTGGTCTGGTTTTAAATATTATTTGCGGCAACCAACAGATAGCTATATAGTGTATTCTCCTGTCAAGTATTGGAAAGCGCAACATTTAATTGACAGGAAATTTGTCAAAGGATTTGCATACAATCGCCGCCATTTTCACACTAATATTGACGCTTGCATTATGTGCGCATATTGGCAAAATATAGCTGACAGCAGAAAGGAAATTGAAATAGCGGCTTATGATATAGACGATAACACAGGCACGTTGGTTTCGTGTGGACTGCTCCCTGTAAAACAGGTCTTTACAACATACAGCAAAATATATTATGACAAACGCCCTATACCAGATGAGCAGCGGACGGGTATTCTTGCAGGGTTAAATGGTCTTGAAAAGGTAGGCGGCAAACAACGAAACAAGCCCGCAACCGCACCCGATATAATGGGATATATGGTCGCACACAGTTCGGGATTTGATAACCCAGACTTGGATTCTAGCCTTTTGATAGCGGCTCGCTATGATGGAAACGGTTTTTTCCTGCGTAAAGATAACTATCTTGAAAAACTTCCTATGTTTTGCGCTTCACGCTATATTACATATAACAGAGCATGGACGGAACGTGCTCGCATTATGAAGTCGGCGGATGGCGCGGACAGATACAATGCGGACGTTGCAAGTGGTAAACTTGCGCAATTCCTCTTGAAATGCCTGCTTTTCACCTGTACAGAAATGCAGAACCATATGCGCACATTCACGGGGAGCGATGGGCGGTTTTATCGCGATGAACTTTGCCTTGACGGTACAAACGGAAAAACAATCGCCCTGCGCGATATAAAGGGGCTTATCCCCGGTGATAGGGAAAAGGCTATTTTGAATCAATGGGAAACGGTTCTGCAATGGGCAAAGAAAGCAGAAAATTATAGCCCTTCTTTGACATATGGTGTATATCAGATTTACGCTGAACTGGATACATCGCACGTTGACGAAACGACGGGCAATACAATTTGGGATAACGTGGAATTGCATACTGCTCTTGCGGGCTTGAAAACGCTTGTCAAAGACTATTACAATTCTGAAATCGTCCCAGTGCTTTTTGAATATGAGTTTATAAAATAACAAAAACGGCGGCAGGCTTTTGGAGTTTGCCGCCATTTCATTTGTTTTTTCGCTTGCAATACAGCTTCAAGTCTGCCTTGTAGCCCTCGAACGGGTCGATGTGAACAATATCGTACTGCACGCCCCGGAACAGTATCATGTGGCTTGTGGTAAGGTTAGCCCGGTAGCCGATTTGAAACAGCGCAAACAAAAAGCAGACAGTGTCGTGGAAAGGAGGAGGAAAGCGACACTGCCTGCTGTATAGGAACCCCTGAACATTGCGGCTTGATCAGGAGGGATTTGGTAGTCTGTCCGCCGTTCTGGCTATTGCCTCGCATAGAAACGGGAGACAGTTTTTTATGGGCCTGCTGTGCGCCGCTGCTGCGGCCGCACCCGCAGGAAAATGTGCCTGCATGGGCTTTTGCGGGGAGAACCTTTCGGAGGTTATGGGGGATGTCCGTTCCGTTCTCCCTGAGTGCACCCTTATTATGCCAGACAATCGTGGCAATTCTTTGTGGTAAATTTGAACAGTTTGCAAATATTGCAGTTTGCGTTTATAATGTCCGAGCAACATCCGCAAACTGCATATCGCAAATATGCCGTTTTGACAGGCACTGTTTTTGAAAATTGCGATAAACGCCCTGCTCATAAAAAAGACTGCTGAAAAGTCCGCGCTTCTCAGCAGTCCGAATCTGTAATTTTTCCGCGTTACACCCCAAAGAACTCCTTGGCGATGTCGGCGCTGCGCTTAGCGTCCTTGGCGTACCAGTCCGCGCCGATCTTTTCGGCGTATTCCGGGGTCAGCACGGCACCGCCCACCATGATCTTGCAGTCGAGCTTAGCGGCGTGCAGGGCGGCGATGGTCTCCTCCATGCTTTTCAGGGTGGTGGTCATCAGGGCCGAAAGACCTACCAGATGCACGTCCTTTTCCCGCACGGTGTCCACCACCGTCTCCACCGGTACGTCCCGGCCAAGGTCCAGCACCTCAAAGCCGTAGTTTTCCAGAATGACCCGGACGATGTTCTTGCCAATGTCGTGCACATCGCCCTTGACGGTGGCAAGGACGATACGCCCCTTGCTGGCGCTGCCCTCGCCCTTTTGGGCAATGGCAGTTTTGATCTCCTCAAAGGCGCTCTGGGCGGCGCTGGCAGCCTGCAGCAGCTGCGGCAGGAACAGGGTGCCTTTTTCGTACTTGGCACCCACGATGTCCAAAGCGGGGATCAAGGCTTCGTCCACCACCTCCAGCGGCTGCTTTTCTGCCAGCAGGGCGCGGGTATGGGCGGCGGCGTCACCTTTCAAGCCCTTTTCCACCGCTTTCATCAGGGCGGCGTAGGGGCCGGTAAGCTCTGCTTCGGCAGCACTGGCGGCAGGCACGGCTTTTGCAGCCTGTGCCAGCGCAGTGCTGGCGGGCACGCGGTCGGCAAAGCGCTCGATGTACTTTGTGCTCTGCTTGTCCCGGTTGGTCAGCACGTTGTAGGCATACACCGCCGCCATCATCTCCTCACTGGAGGGGTTCATGATGGCAAGGTCCAGCCCGGCGTACATGGCCATGGTCAGGAAGGTGGTGTTCAGGTAGGTGCGGCAGGGCAGACCAAAGCTGATGTTGGACACGCCCAGCACGGTGCGCATTCCCAACTCCTTTTTGCAGGCTTCCAGTGCCTGCACCGTGGCCAGCACATCCTCCTGCTGGGCACTGGCGGTCAGGGTAAGGCAGTCGATGTAGATATCCTCCCGGGGAATGCCCGCTGCCAGCGCCGCCTCGGTGATGCGGCGGGCAATGGCCACGCGGTCTGCGGCTTTGGGCTGGATGCCTTTTTCATCGATGGCCAGTCCCACGATGGCGGCACCGTACTTCTTGCACAGCGGCAGGATGGCGGCAAGCTTTTCCGGCTCGCCGTTGGTGGAGTTGACGATGGGCTTGCCGTTGTACACCCGCAGACCCCGCGCCAGCGCCTCCACGTTGGAGGAGTCCAGCTGCAGGGGCAAACTGGTCACGCTTTGCAGCGCCTTGACCACCTGCTCCATCAGCACCGGCTCGTCTACGCCGGGTGCGCCCACGTTCACGTCCAGGATCTGCGCACCGGCCTCTGCCTGACTGACGGCCTGCTCCAGCACATAGTTCATGTCGCCTTCCCGCAATGCCTGCTGGAAGCGCTTTTTGCCGGTGGGGTTGATGCGCTCGCCCACCACTGTGATGCCGTCCACCGTAACGGTGTCCACCGGGGTGCACAGCACCGAGGGCATCCGGTGCGCGGGACGCCCCGGGGTGCAGCCTGCAAAGGTGCCGTTGAGCAGCTTGATGAACTCCGGGGTGGTGCCGCAGCAGCCGCCGGCGGCAAACAGGTGCAGCTCCCGGTAGGGCTTCATCTGCAAGGCAAACAGCTGCGGGGTGATATCGTAGCCGCTGCCGTCCGCCCGGGGCAGACCGGCGTTGGGCTTGACGAACACCGGGAAGTTGCCGGGCACGGCTTCTGCCAGCCGCTTTGCCATGGGGAAGATCTCCTTGGGGCCCAGTGAACAGTTGATGCCCACGGCGTCTGCCCCCAAGCCCCGGGCGGTGGCGGCAAAGCTTTCCACTGTGCAGCCGGTAAAGGTACGCCCGCCCGCTTCAAAGCTCATGCTTGCCAGAATGGGCAGGCGGGTGTTTTCCTTGGCAGCCAGCAGGGCGGCCTTCAACTCGTACAGGTCGGTGTAGGTCTCAAAAAAGATCAGGTCTGCCCCGGCGGCTTCGCCCGCCTTGACGATGCGGGCATACTCGGCCACGGCGTCCTCAAAGGCCAGCGTTCCACTGGGCTCCAGCAGCTCGCCCAGCGGGCCCACGTCCAGCGCGGTCAGCGCACCGTAGGGCGCGCAGGCGCGCTTGCAGTTTTCAATGCCTGCGGTGATGACCTGCTCCAGCGTATAAGCACTGCCTGCCAGCTTGTGGGCAGAAGCGCCGAAGGTGTTGGCGTTGACGATGCGACTACCCGCCGCAGCGTACTGCCCATGGATGCCCTCAATGAGCGCCGGGTCGGTGATGTTCAGTTCCTCCGGGCGTGCGCCCAGCTTGAGCCCGGCAGCTTGCAGCATGGTGCCCATGCCGCCGTCCAACAGGATGGTATTGCTCTGCTTGAAAAGTTCATTCACTTGCACAGGTCTTTCCCCTCTTTCTGTATTCGCAGCGGGTGCGCAGCACGCAATGGCCGCACCCGGCCAGTTGTCCTTTTACCGGGTGGTCGCTGACCCCCAGCAGGGCAGTCACGCTCTTGCGCGGGGTCATCAGGTTGGTGTCGGTGACGCACAGCCCGGCCTTGCGCACGGTGTCCAGCGCCGCTGCCACCAGCGGCTGCACCGCGATGTCCCAATCGCCGTAGCCGGGCGAAAAACGCCCGGTCAGATACTTTCCCTCCGTCGCCGCCCACTGGCGCAGCTGCGCCTCGGCGGCATCGGCGGCCTGCTCGGCCAGTGCGCTGCCCAAGGCATCGGAGGCTACCCCGGCGGCAATATCGCCCACGCCTGCCCGGCGGATCTGGGCATCCACCCCGGGGCCCAGCGTCACCGCCAGCAGAATGGCCTGCCCGCAGCCGGTCAGGTGCTTGTGCACGTCTTCACCGGGCAGAAGCCCGGCTTCGGTCAGGGCGGGGGTGTCTGCCAGCAGCCACACCGCCCGGGGCATCGCCGCCGCCAGCAGCGGCACCGCGCACTTTTGCAGCAGTGCCAGCGTGGCAGCATCCGGCTCGCCGTGCGCACCGAAATACCGCGCTGCCTGTGCCAGATCCACACTCTGCGGCTTTTCTATCGCCAGTGGGCGGGGCACGCCGATCGCCATGGGCCGCACCTCCTTACTTCTCTTAAATAAAGTACTATTCAGTATACCGCACTTGTGGGCTTTTATCAATCCCGCAAAAGGGGAGGAAATAGAAAAAAGGCTGCTCTGTTTTTTAAAAGCGGCCGTGCAGTGTGCGCAGTTTTTGCACACATTCGGATTTTTACCGGCAGCTTCACAAGCAAAACAAAAACGCACGCTGATCCTCATCGAATCAACGTGCGTTTGTAGTATCGGAGTGGCGAGACTCGAACTCGCGGCCTCCTGCTCCCAAAGCAGGCGCGCTACCAACTGCGCAACACCCCGGCATTCGGCGGCACGGCTGCACCGCCAGAATATAGTATATCGTTTTTTGTGCGGTTCGTCAATACAGAATCCGCAGCTGACGGCGCTGTGCGGTCTGCTTTTTTCAGCCGGCAGAAGCGGCAGCTGGCAGCAGCGGAAAAGGGCGCGGCAGCAGGCGCTTTTTGAAGAGCTGGGCGCGGTTTTGGCGCAACTGCCAAAAAGAGAACGCAAAAAATAGATAGAGTGCAAAATTTGTTGCGCTCTAGTTGCAAGATGGCCGGAAAGGTGCTATCATAACACTATATCGCCGTGAAGCGTAGTAAGATGCGGCGGTGGGAAAGCAAACGATAGCAAAAAAGAAAGGCACGGCGTAAGCGATGACGATACAGGAATGCTATAAAAAGATGGGCGCAGACTATCAGGAGGTGCTGGGGCGGCTGTATAACGAAGCCATGATCTGCAAATTTGTGCGGATGTTCTTGCAGGACGACAGCTTTCAGATCCTGGAGGAAGCGCTGCGCAGGGGAGACGTGAAAGAGGCGTTCCGCGGAGCGCATACCCTCAAGGGCGTCTGCCAGAATCTGGGCTTTTCCAATCTGTACGCGCCCACCTATACCCTGACCGAGACCCTGCGCGCCGGGCAGCTGGAGGGCACACAGGAGCAGTTTGCAAAGGTGGCAGAGCAGTACCGTTGCACGGTGGACGCCATCCGCGCGCTGAACTAAAATATAATGCGGTGTCGGGCGGCTTTCGGGCTGCCCGGCATTGTTCTTTTATGGGTGCGGTTGAAAAACGGCAAAACCGCCCCTTGTACCACCGCGCAGTTTGCGGTATGATAGAGAAAAAGAGGGAAGGAGCCCCATTATGTCCAAACATATCCTTGTCTGCCTGCCCATCAGCGCAGAGCAGAGGGCCCGTATTGAGGCGGTGCAGGGCTTTGCATATCGCTTTACTACCCCGGACACCGCCACGGCGGAGGATGCCCTGTGGGCTGATGCGGTGCTGGGCAACCTGCCGGTGCCGCTGATCCGGCAGAACGATCATCTGGAGTGGTTCCAGTCCAACGCAGCCGGCCCCAATAACTATCTGGAGCCGGGGGTGCTGCCGGAGAAGTGCATCGTGACCAACGCCACCGGCGCTTACGGTCTGGCCATCAGCGAGTGTATGCTGGCAATGTGGCTCAGCCTGCTCAAGGAGCTGCCCACCTACCGGGACAACCAGCGGGAGCACCGCTGGGCACCCACCGGCCACTCTGTGAGCAGCATTGCGGGCAGCCGGGTGCTGTGCGTGGGCATGGGCGATATCGGCTCGAACTTTGCCCGGCGGGCGTATGCGCTGGGTGCCGAGGTGGTGGGCGTGCGCCGCACCGTGCACCCGGACACCCCCTGTCCGGACTACTGCACCCGGGTGGTGGCGCAGAGCGAATTGGACGCAGAGCTGCCGCAGGCTGACCTTGTGGCGCTGAGCCTGCCCGGCACGCCGGAGACGCTACATCTGTTCAACGCAGAGCGGCTGGCGCTCTGCAAGCCCGGTGCCATCCTGCTCAATGTGGGGCGCGGCACTGCCGTGGACGGCGAGGCGCTGGCAGCGGCCGTGCACAGCGGGCGGCTTTCCGGCGCAGGGCTGGACGTGACCGACCCCGAGCCGCTGCCGCCGGAGCATCCCCTGTGGGCAGAGCCGAACGTGATCATCACACCCCATGTCACCGGCGGCTTCAGCCTGCCCAAGACGCTGGACAACATCGTGGATATCTTTGCACATAACCTCAAGCGCTATGCCGCCGGTCAGCCGCTGGATAACCAGATGGACCGCCGCACCCAGTACGCCAGCGGCGCACGGCTGCAAAGCACCCTGTAAAACCGACGGTGCTTGACAAAACGGCGTGGGGGCGTTATACTACAAATAGAAAAGGTGCTGTCTGCAATGGTCAGCTACCCTCTCTGGCAATCGATTAAAAAAGTAAACGACCGCTCAGAATTGGTACGCTGGGGCGGTCGTTACTTTTTGTTGTGAGAATAATGCTTTGCGCGCGGCTTGTCCCCAAAGACATCCCGCGAGATCGTCCATGTCAACTGAATGACACCGATAATGACTGTGGCCAGAAGGTTCAGTGCACTGAAAACAATATTCAAAACTTCCATGATGGAACTCCTCCTTTGGGTATCCTGTTGTAAAACATTCAAACCGTCCGGAGGAGAACAGTAAGTAACTCTCTCCGGACATTTCTGCCGGGAGGGAGCTGACCACCTGCAATGCAGACAGCACCTGCCGCTTTTGCAGCGGCAAATCAAGTATAACATAATCCAACATGTTCTGCAATGAAAAACGACCTGCTGCACAGTGCTTGTACAGCAGGTCGTTTGCGTTAAAGGGGTGATTTTTACAGCATCACTGCGCCTGTGCAAGGCAGGCGTCCATGGCGGTAAAGATGGCCTCGCTGGTCATGGTGGAGCCGGTGATGGCGTCCACACCGGCGGTGGAGCCGGTCTGTGTCAGCTGCGCTGCCAGCGTCTCGGCGGCCTTGCCGCCCAGCTCCGGGGTCTCGGCAGAGGCGTCCACCTGTACGGCGGTCACCTTGCCGCCGGTCACGGTGACCGTGACGGTCACCTCGCTCAAGCAACCCTGTGCAGAGGAGGTGTAGCTGCCATCGGTCAGGGGGGCGGCGTTGTCGGCGGCGGGTACGGTGCCAGTGTTGTGGATATACAGGTTCAGCACAATGCCCATCAGCACGGTGGCTGCCAGCATGAGCAGGATATTACGGGTCATTTTCGCGGTCATGGTATGGTATCTTCTCCTTGGGGGTGATTATTTTGCGGGCTTGAAGCTGTCGCGCAGGGTGACCACCCGGTTGTACACGCCGGGGTTCTTGCTGTCCGGGGTAAAGAAGCCGGTGCGCACGAACTGGAACTTTTCGCCGGGCTTTGCGTCCTTCAGGCTCTCTTCCAGCTTGCAGCCGGTGCGCACGGTGACGCTTTCCGGGTTCAGATAGTCCTTGTAATCGCTGCCCTCGGGGATGCCGTTCATGTTGGCTTCGGTGAACAGTTTGTCGTACAGGCGCACCTCGGCGTCCACGCAGTGTGCGGCGCTTACCCAGTGGATGGTGCCCTTGACCTTGCGGCCATCGGCGGGGTTGCCGTTGCCGG
>ERZ773204.845-NODE-845-length-25397-cov-4.087010_pt1 | contig 25397 bp, 24 predicted proteins | sample MGYA00581007_ERZ773204 | MGnify/ENA primary metagenome ERZ773204 (study PRJEB29015, sample SAMEA2737757) | human gut metagenome | biome: human gut; feature: human-associated habitat; material: faeces | place: China | collected 2012 ... | reverse complement strand
AATGCCGCCCTGTCACGGCGGAGGTCGCGGGTTCGAGTCCCGTCCAGACCGCCAATAGTCGTGTTAAGAGTCGTTTTTCGACTCTTTTTACATATTCGAAGGATTTATGCAATCATTATTATATATTTTTGAAATCAATATTATCTGTTTTCTCGTTCTTTTATTTATTTTTAATTATTATAACTATAAGACAATAAAATATTCGACAAGAGAAAGAATTTTTAACCATATACTTTTATTATCAATAGGTCTTTGTTTCTTTGATTTTTGCTTAGAATTTTTAAATGGAAAGATGTTTAATTAGAATCATCTTATTTTATAAATAATGAATAGCCTTTATTATCTTTCGATGACAATGATTGGTTATAAGTGGCTTAATTATGTTTATATTTGTACTTTTAAAGAAGATTTACAGACTAAAGTAAAGCGTCTTCTACAAATACCAATTCTTATTTTAATGTTTCTTATTCTAACAAATCATTTTAATCATTTTCTTTTTGTTATCGATTCAAATAATTTATATCACCGAGGAATGGGAATTTATATTCATTGGATCATTAGTTGGTTTTATATTGTTTTAGCGACAATTATGAGTTTATATGTGACAATTCATACAAAAAGCAAATTTCAAAAAAAGAGATCTTACCTTATTTCTATTTTGTGATTGCTCCTATTATCGGAAGTATCATTCAAATGTATTACCCTAGTTCAGCTTCTTTTCAAGTAGGAATCACAATTTCTTTATTAATGATTTTCTTTAATTATCAAAATAATATGATTCAAAAAGATCCATTAACAGGATTTAAAAATAGACAGGTCTTGGAACGCTATTTTGATCGTTTAATTACGCCTCATTTAAGCCCTTTATCAATTATTATGATTGATGTTAATAAATTCAAAAGAATCAATGATGAATATGGACATCTTGTAGGAGATCAAGCCCTTCAAACAACAGCAACTGTCTTAAAGAATTATTTTATACAAAACCATCCTTCCTCAGATCTTTATCGCTATGGTGGTGATGAATTTCTTATTATCCATCATAGTTTAGATGAACAGGAATTAAAAAAAATCAAGCAGGAACTTACGCAAGAATTTCAAAAATTAGATATGCCCTATTCTTTGACGGTCAGTATTGGTTATAGTTGTGGGAATGTTTATTCAGAGGAAACAATAAAAAAAGTCTTTCAAGAAGCAGATAAAAATATGTATAAGCAAAAGAATTGATCTGTTCAATTCTTTTTTATAATATAAATAATATTTATTGCATAAAAATAATATATTTTATATAATGACTAAGGGTGATTCTATGAAGTTTAAATACAAATCTACAAGAACATATTTAGTTGAAGAAAAGAAGTTTATTCAACTATTAGAAGAAATGTCTTTAAAAGGGTGGCAGCTTGATGAAATTAAATATAATTTCTTAAAGTTTAAAAAAATAAACCCTCAAAAAAGAAAATATCAGATATTTTATAAACAGAATACACGCAAGTTAAAAGAAGCAGGGTATCATTTAATTTGTACATGTTATGATTTACAGGTTTGTTATGTAGATGATCTTTTTGTACAAAATACTTTCTCTAATGAATCAAGAATAAAAGTCTTAAAAGGTATTTATCCTTTTAAAAACTCAATTGCCTGGATGCTTATTGCCTGTATTTTACTTTTTGCTTATTTTCCTTTTTCAAAAGAAATACAAACACTGAATTATTATATTTTCTATTTAGGAAGATATCTTTTTAATGGGATGTTCTTTTTTGTAGGAGCTTTTTTGTTAGGTTACTCTCTTTATAATTTATATCTTGGAAAGTGTTTAGAAAATTATCATCCAACCATTGAAAAAGTTCTCTATGCTTTAAAGATGTTTTTGCTTGGTTTAGCGATAATTGTTGTAAGTCTTTATATTCTACAAATTGGAATTCTTGCAACCATTATTTTTGTGGCTTCATTGATTTTATCTTGGATCGTGACACATTTTTCTGGTCAAAATTTTAAAAGTAGAGTGATTCGCTACATGTGTATTATTATTTCTATGGCTCTTGCTTGCATTGATACTTCAGCGCCTATTTATGAAAATGTTCAATGTTATCAAGATTCTAAAGGATATGTTACGGAAGATGGTGGAGCTTTTTATAAAGGACTCAACGTAGAAAATAAACGAGGGATTATTGAAGCGGTTTATGAAAGTACAAGTTCATGGCATGCACAACATCTTTATCAATACCAAGTAGAAAGGGTTTATAAGAAACACTTTAAAGAAGTAAAACCATATCAAGAGGCTAAGATGAAATTTACGAGGATTTCACAGGGTTTACAATATAAAAATGAATATCTTCTTTTAATCAATAAAAGAGTGATCTATATTCAAGATATTCATACATATGATTTAGAAACGATCATCAATCATTATAAAAGATTAAGGATTTGAGGAAACTCAAATCTTTTATTTTTATATTAAAATAATAAAAATAATATTGATATATAAATGATATAATAATATAATAAAAGTAAAGAAAGGGGAGAAAAAAGATGTTTGATTACTTGAAGAAAATCATTAAGAGTCAATGGAAGATGTATAGTTTTCTGATTTTGATTCTTTTATGTTTATCATCTTTTGAATTTGTTTTGTTATGTATTTATAGTTGTTTTGAAATAAATCAAGGCATAGATACGATTATATTAAGATTTATTCCGACTTTAGGGGTTTTTGTTTCAATGTTTCTTACATTATTAATGAATAATTATTTTTTAGAAAGTAAAAAAGAAGAATTTTCAATCATTCTTTTGTCAGGATGTCGTAATCGAGAAATCATTCTTTATATCATTGTTCAATTTGGTGTTCTTTTTCTCATTGGTGATTTTTTAGGAGGTGCCCTAGGAATTGGATTGATGAAAATTATTAATTTATACTCTAAATATTATTTTTATTATATATATGATAGAGTGCTCTATTTATATATTGCTTTCTTTATTTGTAAGATTATTTATGTTTATATGATTAACTTTAGTCAGTTTATTCAAATTAAGATGTCTATTTCAGATTATCTAACACATCACCAACAAAAAACATCAAAAGTATCTTTTAAAATCAAAAAACAAAAACCAATAAAAGAAATTCTTATTACGATACTTGCTGTTTTGATGATTGTTTTTTCTTTACAAGGTTTGTTTCAAATAGAAAATTCAACACTTCTTCCTATTTATTTTATGTTTTTCTTGATGGGAGAGTTGATTTTAATCAATACGACAATTCCTTTTATGTATGATTTACTTCATGATTCTTATTTACTTAAAAATCCAAAAGGTTTAACAGTTTTAAGTTACGTCATGAATTTATCAAAAGTTTTAGGATCTATTGTTTATGTTTTATCAGTTGTGGTTCCTGTTTGTTTGGTTGTTTATTTTTTAAAGATTGATAGTTTAGCTTATGTAAGTGTGTCTAATATTTCTTATATCATGATGCTTTTAATGATGTTTATTTGTTTTATTTTAAGATTTCAAGTATATCTTCCACAAATACATCAAGAAATCGTGGTTAAAAAGGCATTGGGATTTCGTTTAAAGGAGATTCAAAGTATTTATCGGGATGTAGCAGTGGTTTTTGTTTTATTAATTGATATTTTTCCTTTTATTCTTTATGGAACAATGCTTTATTTAGCGTATCTACAAAATCAAATTACCTATAATAATATGCTTTTATTAAGTTTATCTTATTTGATTTTATTTCTTATTTATGGATGTTATATCAATTATCAATATCAAAAAACAATCAAGGAGGTCTATTTCAATGTCAAATATATTAATCGAAGCGAATAATATTTCGAAAATTTATGATCAAGATATGTATTTAAAAAGAGGAATTAATTTTTATGCCTTGCATCATGTTGATTTTATTGTGGAAAGAGGAGATTTTATTACTGTTATGGGGCCAAGTGGTTCTGGTAAAAGTACATTAATGAATTGTATATCAACGCTTGATAAAGTTTCTTCAGGTAAATTAGAAATCTTACAAAAACCTGTTCTTGCGATGAAAGAAGATGAACTGAGTGATTTTAGAAGAAATTATTTAGGATTTATTTTTCAAAATCACCATTTAATTTCTTCACTTACTATTTTTGATAATATCGCGACACCACTTATTTTAAACAAAAATAATCCAAAAGATACCAAGGTAAGGGTTGAAGAAGTTTCAAGAAAACTTAATATAGAAAAAATTCTTTATAAAAAACCTGATGAATGTTCAGGTGGAGAAAAACAAAGAGCTGCCATCGCTCGTGCCATCATTACCCATCCTCTTATTCTTATTTGTGATGAACCAACGGGAAACTTGGATAGTGAAAACTCTCATGAAGTACTTACTTATCTTTCAAAACTCAATGAGGAAGGAACGGCTATTATTTTAGTAACACATGATAGCATGATTGCAAGCTATGCTAAAAAGTTTATGTATTTACGTGATGGAACGATTCATACGGTGATTTCTAGAAATGATGCGAGTCAAGAAGAATTTTTCCAAGCAATCGTAGAAGTCACAACACAAGATAGTTTAAGAAAACGTTTTATGCAAGGAGGCGTTTAAGATGGAAAAGATGCTGGTTATTTCATTGACGATTATTTATATCATTGCATCGGCATACTTTTTTAAAAATAAGATAAGAAATAATATTTTTGATTTTGCAGGCGTATTGTTGATGAGTTTTTGTTAGTCGATTAATCATTATAGTTATAACGCATTTTGTGCGATTATTGTGGGACTAGATTTATTACTTTTATTAGTTGTCACTAGAAAAAAGGGAGGAAAAGAAAATGAGTGAAATGAATATTGTGAATTTAGGAAATAAAAAAGAAAGTAAAATGTATGATAAAAGATTAATTGTTTATGGTGTTGTGGAAAATATGGAAGCTGATCCAACAGCCTTAAAGAAATTGAAACCACTTTATATGTATCAAGATCATTTAGAATTTATCAATCCTTATCATGATCAAATAATTATTGATGTTAGAGATATTGATAAAGTTGTCTTAAAAATGTGTGGACGTATGAAAATTTTTGGTTTCTTTTCTGAAAATAATTTCTATTTAGATTTAGATGTTCATGTCAAAGAAAATATTTATAAATTTGAAGTCCAAAATATGCAAACCGCAAATAATATTATTGATTACTTAAAACATGCCCCTTTTACAGTAGAAGATTATATGGATGTTTATGCTATCTTTGAAAAACATCCTGATTGTTTGGCAAGAACACGTTATCTTCAAGCAAACTTTAAAAAGATAGCCAAGAAATATGGACTTGATTTTCCTCGCCAAGGAGGAAATTATTGATGAAAAAGTTAAGAGTTGATCAAAAGATTATTGTCATTGCTTATGCATTAGATTTATTGATGCCGTTTTTAATAAGTTATGGAACTTATAAACCAGCATATGAAATGACAAAGTTGATGTATCTCGCTAGTCAGCTTGGGATTATTTGTTATGGAAGTTTTATGGTTTTACCAATTCCTTATGCGATTGCATTAGTCTTTTTAAAAGAAGCTGATTTAAAAGGAAATAGTCTTGCGTGGCTTACTTTAGGAATCATCAATCTTGCAATCTTTCATCGTTTCAATGTTCAAAGTATCATTGAAATGCCAACGATCTTTATCTGTATTGTTTTATGTTTATTAATTCAAGTATTTATTTATTATAAGAATAAGAAGTTTGCTTAAAATGACAAAATAAATGGAATAGAAGAAGGATAATAGAAGCATATTATCCTTTTTTTATTATTAAATTTAAATAAGAGGTGAATGTTATGATACAAGCAATCCTGGTTTTAGCTTTAGGTTTTTATGTGCTCGTCAAAGGAGCAGATTGGTTTGTCGAGGGAGCATCTTCACTAGCCTGTTACTTTCATATTCCACAACTGGTCATTGGTTTAACGATTTGTGCGATGGGAACCAGTCTTCCTGAAGCTTCAGTCTCTTTAGTGGCAGCAATCCATGATAATGCTCAAATTACGATAGGAAATGTTGTTGGAAGTAATATTTTAAATGTTTTAATTATTTTAGGAATTAGTTCTTTAATCACTCGATTGAAGATCCAAAAATCTACTTTTTTGATAGAAATACCCTTTATGCTTTTTTCAACATTAGCTTTACTTATTATGTCTAAAGATGAAGTCATTACTTTTAATGAGGGAATGATTTTAGGTGCTTTCTTTTTTGGGTATTTATTTTATCTTTATTTTCTTTCAAGAAAAAATGAAGAACAAGAGGAAAGTAAACATTCTCTTCTTGTTTGTTTTACTTTAATTTTATTGGGGATCTTTTTTGTTATTATTGGAAGCCATCTTGTAGTCAATAGTGCCACAAATTTATCAACAATGATAGGTTTATCTAAACGGTTTATTGGGTTGACAGTCGTTGCTTTTGGAACCTCACTACCTGAACTGGTTACATCGGTTGTAGCTGCCAAAAAAGATAAAGCTGATATTGCGATTGGTAATATTGTAGGAAGTAATATTTTTAATATTTTATTTGTTGTGGGAAGTGTTTCACTTATTTGTCCAATTCCTTTTGAAAGTCATTTTTTCGTTGATGTTTTAGTTGCTTTAGGTTCTGGTTTGTTTTTATGGATATCAACCATTAAGAATCAAGAACTAAGAAGAATTCATGGGTTCTTGATGATTGTTTTTTATGGATTGTATTTTTTGTATTTGTGTTAAAAAAGAATCAAAAACATACAATGATACTGGTGATGCTATGAAACTATTACTCAGTATCTTTTTTGTGTTTCAAGTTGTTTGCAGTAAAGTAGAGTTTTATGGAGGTAGTTATCTTGTTTATGATAGTTATAATGATTATGTTGTAGAAAGTTCTAATGAAAATAAGAGGCAATCAGTAGCTTCAATTTCTAAAATTATGACAGCGATTTTAGTTATTGAAAATAGTCGTTTAGATAAGAAAATTATAGTAGATAAAACGATTAATAAGGCTTATGGAAGCTGTGTTTATATACATATAAAAGATAAAATGACGATTCAAGATCTTTTATATGGGTTAATGCTTCGTAGTGGAAATGATTGTGCCTTGATGCTTGCAAAAAGTGTTGGTGGCAGTGTCAATCATTTTGTGGAAATGATGAATGAAAAAGCACAGGAATTGAATATGAAAGATTCACATTTTTCAAATCCTTCAGGTCTTGATGAAGAAGATGAAGGAAATGTTTCAACGGTAAAGGATATGGCGCTTCTTTATGATTATTGTTGTCAAAACCCTATTTTTAATGAAATTGTACAAACAAAAGTATATAAACGTCAGGATGGAATGGGTTCTTGGCACAATAAGAATCGTCTTTTAAAAGATTATTCTTATTGTGTTGGGGGTAAAACGGGTTTTACTAAAAAGGCAAAGAGAACGTTGATTACAAGGGCGATAAAAGGGGATCATGATTTAATTATTGTGACTTTTAATTGTGGGAATGATTTTGAATTTCATAAAAAGAAATATGAAGAATGTTTTGAAACAATGGAAAAGCAGGTGCTTTTTGATAAAGGGGTTTATGTTATTGGAGGAAAACCTTATTTATTTGATGAAAGTTTATTTATAGAAAAGAAAAAGGAAGATTGTGTTTCTTATATAATTAAAGATGAAAGTGTTTATTTGTATGTGAATCAACATTATATTCGAAAACAAAAATTGAAAAGATTTTGTTTTGTAGATCTTTATCAAATGATTTTAAAGGATCTTTTTTATGAATAAGTTTTTTCAGTATACACTTATTATTTTATTAATAATTGGCTTTACCATGAATCATCAACAACAAATGCTGGCAGCTCTTTTAAAAACTCCTTTTGAAGTTTTTGAACTCACTAAAACCCTTGTTTTAAGTTTATGTCTATGGAATGGCTTATTAAAAGTTATTCAGGCTTCACGGATGATGGACCATTTTACCTTTCTTTTAAGACCAATTCTTAAATTCATTTATGGAAAATGCATAGAAGAAGAAAGTCTTTATCAAAATCTTTCTTCTAACTTACTTGCCAATCTATTAGGATTAGGAACTTTGGCAACTTTGAGTGGCTTAAAAGCAATTCAATTACTTAAAGAAAAAGGCTATCGACAAGCTATTATGCTACTTGTTGTCATGAATACGGCGGGTTTCTCTATACTTCCAACGACCATGATGACATTACGTCAAAGCTATCATAGCAAGCATCTTTTAGCCTTTTATCCCTATAGTCTTTTTATTGGGTTTATTATTAGTGTGGTTGGAATTTTGATTATTAAGGCGATTGATCATGAATAGTTTTATTCTTATTATTTTATTATGGAGTTTTTTAGAATGTTGCTTTCATCATGTTTCTGTTTATGAAACATTTATAGAAGGAGTCAAAGAGGGATGTCAATATTTATTGACTTTATTTCCACCTTTAATGTTTCTTACCCTTATTGTTTCTTTATTTCAAAGTTGTGGAATCACAACTTTACTTATTGATCTTTTCAAGGAGCTTTTAAATATTTTGCATATTCCCGTTGATTTATTAGTAATGGCCGTAATTAGGCCTTTATCTGGACAAGGAGCCATGGTTTTATTAAAAAGAATTTATGAATGTTATGGAATAGATCATGTTTATAGTTTACTTGCTTCTATTGTTCAAACTGGAAGTGACACGACCCTTTATGTAGTAACGTTGTATTTTGGCAGTATTAAAGAAAAGAATTACCGTTATAGTTTAGTGCTCGGTTTCTTTTTAGATTTTTTAGCGTTTTCTATGATTATTTGTTTTTATCATTTTGGAATGATTTCATAGAGATTTCATATATTGGAATTAAAGGAGTTATGATAATGGAAACAAAACAAATTCTTAAAGATATTGGACAAAGATGTCAGGGAGATATTTATTTAGGGGTCGTGGGACCAGTAAGAAGTGGAAAGTCTTCTTTTATTAAACGTTTTATGGAAATGGCTGTTATTCCCTATATTGAAAATCCAGATGTAAGATTGCGTACGATTGATGAATTGCCACAATCAGGTAAGGGAAAAATGATTATGACGGTGGAACCAAAGTTTATTCCTAATCAAGCAGTATCGATTGATTTACAAGAAGATTTGAAAATCAATGTAAGATTGGTGGATTGTGTTGGTTATGTTATTGAAGGGGCAAGTGGTTATCAAGATGATAGCGGAATTCGTCTTGTTAAAACTCCTTGGTATAATGAAAGTATTCCTTTTGACCAAGCCGCTAAAATTGGTACTAAAAAGGTTATACAAGATCATTCAACGATTGGAATTGTCATGACCAGTGATGGAAGTTTTTTAGATATTGAAGAAAGAAATTATCATCAAGCTACTCAAGATATCATTGAAGAACTGCAAAATATTGGAAAACCCTTTATTGTCATTGTCAACAGCAAAGATCCTTCAAGTACCACTTGTCAAAATGTCGTTGAAAGCTATCGTCAAAAACACGATGTGCCTGTTGTGGCTATGGATGTAACAAACATGTTGGAAACGCAAGTTGTTCATTTATTACAGGAGGCTCTTAATGAATTTGGTGTTAAGGAAGTCAAAATCGAAGTACCACGTTACATTGCTATGCTTTCACGTAATCATTGGTTAAAACAAACATTAGATGAAGCTTTAAGGAATTCTTTGGTAGAAATTAAAAAGATACGAGATATTCAGCATCTTACCGAAGGTATGGAAAGTTATGATTTTATTAAAAGAGCATATTTAAAAAATGTGGATACATCTAAAGCTCAAGCAGTGATCAAAATAGAAGAAAGAAGTGGTCTTTATGATGAACTATTAACCGATATTGTAGGTTATGAGGTGGATCGCTCTTCTATTTTAGCTCTTTTACAAGAGTTAATGACAATCAAAGAGGAATACGATGGTATTTCTAATGCTTTATCCATGGTTAAACAAACTGGATATGGTTATGCGATTCCTCGTTTAGATGAAATTGAACTATCAAAACCAGAAATTATTAAACAAGGTTCACGATATGGTATGAAGCTCAATAGTAAAGCAGCAACAACGTATATGATTAAAGTAGAGATTGAAAGTACTTTTGAACCAATAATTGGTTCAAAACAACAAGCAGAAAGTTTTATTGATTATTTAAATCATAATGGTAATGATAAACAAGCAATTTTTGAATGTGATGTTTTTGGTAGAAAATTAGGGGATTTAATAGAAGAAGGTATGTATTATAAGCTCAATACGATTCCTGAAAATGCGAGTATGAGGATTCATGATATTTTATCTAAAATCGTTAATAAGGGAAAATCGAATGTTATAGCAATTGTTTTATAAAGGAAAAAGCTACTTAAATACTGGTGTATTTAAGAGGCTTTTTTGTTTATAAAAAGAATTAAAAAAGATTGTTAAAAAGCACTTGAAACAACTTTTTTTAGATGATATACTAACCAGGTATTTTATTATTGCGGGGTGTGAAAATGAATAAAAAAGAATTAGTTGAATCAGTTTCAGTTGAACGTAATTTAACAAAAAAAGAAGCAGAACTACTTGTAGATACTGTGTTTAATACGATTACTAGAAGTGTTGTTGAAGGAGATAAAGTATTGATTTCAGGTTTTGGTACTTTTAAAGTTAATGATCGTAAAGCAAGAAAAGGTATTTCTCCTAAAACTCAAGAAGAAATGATTATTCCTGCGAGCAAAACTGTAACATTTAAACCTAGTAACAGACTTAAAGATGCGATGAATTAACGCATCTTTTTCATTTTTTGTTCATAAAAGGTGTCTATACTATAAGTGAGGTGAAAAATATGTATTATTATTATGATAGTTATTATATGATTGGTTATTTACTTGTTATTGTGGGTGCAATTATTATGGCTTTAGCCCAAATGAAGGTAAGCAGTGCTTATAATAAGTATTCAAGAATTGAAAACAGTAGACATTTAACAGGAAGAGATGTCGCTTGTGAAATCTTAAATCAACATGGTTTAAGTGATGTCCAAATTTATGAAGTCAAAGGACATTTATCGGATCATTATAATCCTTCTAATTTAACTTTAAATCTCTCATCAGAGATTTATCATGGCACAAGCATTGCTTCTTTAGCGGTAGCAGCACATGAATGTGGTCATGCTTTACAACATCAAGAAGGTTATAAACCCCTTACTTTTAGAAATATGATTGTCCCTGTTTGTAATATTTCTCAAACAATTGGTTGGATTGCTATTCTTTTAGGATTGTTTATTGGAAAGAGTTCAATTTCTTGGTTAGGTGTTTTACTTATGAGCTTGATGTTGCTTTTTCAAATTGTGACACTTCCTGTGGAATTTGATGCTTCATCGAGAGCACTTAGTATTTTAAATGATCGTTATTTAACAGAAGATGAATATCCAGGTGCAAAGAAAATGTTAACGGCAGCAGCACTTACTTATGTTGCAGCTATGTTATCAACACTTTTATCTTTATTACGTATTGTATTAATGGTCATGTCAAGAGATCGAGATTAAGCCTTTTAGAGGCTTTTTCTTTTTATTAAAAAAGGGTATAATAATTTGGCGGAGGTGTTGTTGGTGAAGGCGTTTTTTAGAAAACATCGATTTAAGATTTTAGTAACAATTTTGAGTTTGATTTTGATTTATGTTTGTTTTTATATGTTATGGGTACATATTCCCTATACAAAGCATCAAAATGAATTAACAAGTATTCAAGAAAGTATTTGTGATAAATATAATTATACGTATAATGGTTATTTTAATGAATATCAAAATAAGAAGACAAATTATATTGTAAAGGTAAAAAATAAGAAAAAGAACATGTATGTTCTTTGTAATACAAAATTAAAGAAAGTAGACACATATAAAGGGAATGGTGTTAAAAGAAGTGATGTTAAAGAAGCTTTTTATCAAAAGTATCATTTAAATTGTACAAAGATAGAAGTGGGTTATGAAAATGAACAATTTGTTTATTGTTTAACTTATAAAGGAAAGGATACGCTTTTATATGCTTATTATAGTTTAGATAATGGGGAATTTTTAAAAGCTTATAGGTTATAAGAATGATAAAATATTTAACAGATTTAGAGTGTATTCAATTTGAAAGATTACTTTTACTTAGAAGTAAAGAACTTTCTTTATCGGATCAAGAAAGTCATTTACTTCTATTAATCTATACATTTAGTTCACTTCGTAAAAAGATGATTACACCAACGCTTTTATTACAGTATTCGTCTTTAACACCTCAAGAAATGGATCATGTTTTAGAATCTTTACTTCATAAAAAATGGATTTCTAATAAAAATGGTGCGATTTGTTTAAATAACTTTATAAAACGTCTTTTAGAAAAGGAAGAAGAAGTTGTTGAAGAAAAGATGAATTTAGTAGATGTCTTTGAAGAAGAATTTGGTAGACCACTTACGCCAATGGAACTTGAAAGTATTAAAGAATGGGTTCAAGGAGGTTATAGTGAAGAAATGATCTATAAGGCTTTAAAAGAAGCTGTTAAAAGTAATGTATCTTCACTTCGTTACATTGAAGGTATTTTAATTAATTGGGCTCAAAATGGAATCAAAGAACGTTATATTGAAGAAAAGCCGAAAGAAAGAGTAGTGCCAGAAAGTCACTATCATTGGTGGGAAGATGAATAAAGAAAAAACCAAGCGTGTCCTTGATTATTTTGAAGAACTTTATCCAGATGCCCATTGTGAACTCAATCATCGTAATGTCTTTGAACTTCTTGTTGCTGTTATGCTTTCGGCACAAACCACAGATAAAAAAGTCAATCAGGTAACACCAGGGCTTTTTGAAAAATATCCAAAGGTAAGTGATTTTGCAAATGCTTCTTTAGAAGAATTACAAGATCAAATCAAAGTCATTGGTCTTTATCGAAATAAAGCAAAAAACTTAAAAGCAATGGCTCAAGAACTTGTAGAAAACTATCAAGGTGAAGTACCTTGTACACGAAAAGAACTCGAAAGTTTACCAGGAGTAGGTAGAAAAACCACAAATGTCGTTTTATCCGTTGGTTTTAATGTTCCGGCTTTTGCGGTCGATACTCATGTTGAACGTATTTCTAAACGTTTGGGTTTTGCAAAAAAGGATGATACTGTTCAAGATGTGGAAAGAAAAGTGTGTCGTTCGATTGAAAGAAGTCGTTGGAATAAGGCACATCATCAATTTATTTTCTTTGGACGTTATTTTTGTAAGGCACAAAATCCAAACTGTAAAGAATGTCATCTTTATGATATGTGTAAGGAAAAAAGAAAGTAGGGAGATGTCATGGATCAGCATAAAAATCAACTTTTTGAAATAAAAAAGAAAGAATTGAAAAAAGCATTTCAACGAAATGGCATCGAATGTCTTTTTTTAGAAAATAAACAAGAACTTCTTGATTATTTAAAAACTTATTTAAAAGATAATAAAACTGTTGGTGTTGGAGGTTCTATGACTCTTTTTGAAACAGGAGTTATTGATCTTCTACGAAAAAGTCCAGTACAATTTCTAGATCGCTATCAAAAAGATTTAACAAGAGATGAAGTGGAAGATATCTTTCATCAATCATTACTTGCAGATCTTTATCTAACAAGTAGTAACGCTATAGATATGCAAGGTAATCTTTATAATATTGATGGTAATGGAAATCGTGTAGCAGCGATGATCTATGGTCCTAAAAAGGTCTTAGTGATTGTTGGAAAAAACAAAATTGTTGAAGATGAACAAGTGGCGATCCAATATATTCAAAATGTTTCAGCACCGGCAAATGCTATGCGTTTAAATAAAAAAACACCATGTGTACAAACAGGAAAATGTATGAACTGTCAAAGTGATGAACGTATTTGTAGTATGTATACAAAAATATCAAGACAAAAACAAGGACGTATGAGTGTGTTTGTTATAAACGAAGAATTCGGTTATTAGGAGGAAGATTATGTTTGAAAAATTAGAATTGAGTGAATTACAAATGAATCCTTTTGATGAAATTGGTCAACATTGGTTACTTATTTCAGCAAAGAAAGAAGGGGTTGTTAATACCATGACAGCTAGTTGGGGACAAGTAGGACATTTATGGGGTAAAAATGTAGCTACTGTTTATATTCGCCCACAACGTTATACAAAAGAATTTGTTGATGCGGGTGATTATTTCACAATTACTTTCTTTGATGGTTATAAAAAAGAATTAGGAGTACTTGGTTCTAAATCAGGAAGAGATGGAGATAAAATTACAGAAGTTAATTTTGACAAAGAAGAAGTAGAAAATCAACCTACTTTTAAACAAGGAAAAATGGTTTTTATCTGTAAGAAAATCTATAGTGATTGGATCAAACCAGAACATTTTATTGATGACTCTTTAGATGAAAGATGGTATCCACAAAAAGATTATCATGAAATGTACGTGGGTGAAATTGTTGCAGCATATAAACAAAAATAGTGAATGATATGAATTGATTTCATATCATTTTTTTGTACTAAAAGTCCACTAAAAAAATCAATTATAAAAAAGATTGTAGAGTCGATATATTTCAACTTACAATCTTTTTAATCTTTAAGCATCTGAACGTGCAAAGGCATTTTTCATAGAATGACTTAATTCATTTAAAACAAGGCTTAAAGTCTTTGATGTTTCTTTCTTTAACATATCCGCAATTTTTTGATTAGCTTCATGTTTAAGTATCATTTGTTTTGTTGAATCTTTTTCTTTTTGAAGAAGTTGGTCATATTCAAAAAGAATTTGATGTCCTTTTGACATCACATTTCTTTGATACCTTTCAATATGTATTGCTGAGTGACGATAAGAAGCATCTGCCATGGCAGCGATTAAACGACTTGACCAATAGAAATTATCGGTTGATACTTCAGCAGTTGTATTAGAAAGATAATCAGGTATTTCATTGATTGCTCCATAAAATGGAACAAGGGCATTAAAGACGTTTGATGCATAAGCAATCCATTCGATTGCTTGGAATTCTTGAGGCATATAAGGTCTTAATTGTATCACAGAAACGAAGTCATTACGATTGATTCCAATTGGACGATACATTCCTTTTTTAGAAAGGTCTCCATGGTTTTTATAAGGATCATAGTCTGTTCCTTGGAAATGTGAAGATAATACGTATTTGACATCTTCAATTGTAATTTTCTTTTCTGGTTTTAATGACCAAGGAATATCATCATCTTCAGGATGATGATCAAAAGTATGTGGATTTAAATATTTTTCAATAATCCAAGCACGAGGTGTATTATAGATATGATCAGAATCATCATGACTTCCAAAAATATCGCGTGCATTAAAACCACCATCAAAAGAAACATTTAAATGATGAAGATCAATAAATTCTTGTAGATCTTTAGAACACATATGATTTTCTTGTTTTCCTAGAGCATCTTCTAGATCAAATTCATCAATACCAAATTGATTTGACATCACAACATAGAAATCATCAGGAACTCTTTTAGCTATCCAATGATGTCCACCAATTGTTTCTAACCACCATATTTCATTGACATCTTGAAATGCAATTCCATTCATTTCATAAGTCCCATATTTTTCAAGTAACATTCCAAGTCTTTCTACACCTTCACGGGCACTATGAATATAAGGTAAGACAATATAGACAATGTCTTCTTCACCAATGCCTCCTGGAATATCATTTTCTTCATCATATTCGACAAGTGGATCTGCACCTAGAACACGAGGGTTGGAAGTAATCGTTTCAGTGGCAGTCATTGCGATATTTTCTTCATTGATTCCACTTGCAGCCCAGATTCCTTTTCCTTTTACAGCGTTTGGCATAGCTGTATATTTTAAGGGATTATCAGGTAAATCTATTTCTAGATTTGAAAGAACAGTTTTGTATTTTCTTTGTTGTTGATGTGGTTCTATAACCACAAATTTTTTTGCGGTAAATCCATCAGCTCCAGAATCATCATTTCTTGCAATTAATGTTGATCCATCATAAGAAGCATTTTTACCTACAAGTATTGTTGTACACGACATAATTTTCAACTCCTTTTTTATTTCATTATAGGCTTTTTTTACAAAAAGAAAAGTAGAAGATTATTCTTCTACTTGATAGTGAATTGTAAAACGATGTTGACCATTATTTTTAGATTGATAAAGGGCTTCATCAGCAAATTCAAAGGCATGATCAAAAAGTGTATCATGGTCAAAAAGATAGACTCCTAAACTTAAAGAAAATGGAACATCTTGATGATCAAGTGTAATTTCATCTAAACAATTCAAGAGTTCTTCACAACGATGTTGAATTTGTATTTTATCTGTTTCTTTAATAAAAATGATAAATTCATCACCACCCATCTGAATGACGATATCATCATTTGCACTGTGAACAAGTAAATATTTAGCTAACGAAACAAGTAATTCATTTCCTATAAGATGTCCAAAAGTATCGTTAACACTTTTAAAATGATCAACATCTAAAACAATAAGCGCATGTTTGTTTGACGGAAAGTTCTTTATATAATCATTCGCTAAATATTTTCCAGCTTCCAAATTATAAAGATGTGTTAATGAATCTCTTTGAATTTTTTGTTTAAGCATATTTTGTTTATACCAGTTTTCTGTAATATCTGATGCTGTTGCTAAAACAATTTCTGGTTCATCATTTGAATTATAAATGACAGTTGATTCTAAAGTCTTTACACAATAATTCTTTGAATTACGATAGAATTCACGATAAGTAATAGGTCCTTTTATTTTTTGAGTAAATAAATCAACTATTTTATGACGATCTTCTTTAAAAACTGTAGTACGATCTGAATCTACATATTCTAAATAATGGTCATAGACTCTTTTCTTTGATTCATCTAAAATATCGATAATCATTTTATCTTCTTGAATATGATATTCAAGAATAGAAATAGCATTATCTTTTAAGACCATTTCATATTTTTCTTTTTCTAAATTGAATTAAGTTCACGATCTTTAATAGCTGAAATATCAGTAATAAAACATTGAACAGTGAGGTATTTTTCATTATTAAAAACATATTGCCCTTGATCATATATCCATAAATAAGAACCATCATTTTTACGAATACGGTATTCTAATTGATGAGTTGGAGAAATAGACATATTTTTTGTCAATGTTTCTTTAACTTCTTTAAAATCTTTTTTATGGATACGGTTTGACCAGTGGTGTTGACAATCCTTTAAGAATTCTTCTTTATTGCAATAATGTAAAAGATTTAGAAGATTATCATTAATATCTACAATTGTAAAATCATTATCAAGTTTAAAAGAACAAGAAGCAAGAACATAAGGGGCAGGTTCTAAATTCTTTTGTATTGAAGCGATAGATGTATGTAAAGCTTCTACTTTATGATTTTTAAAAATAAGTGTATAAAAATATTTTGTTTTTGTATGGTAGCTTTGCATATTTAAATAAAATGATCCTTCTACTATACTTACAACATCGTTTTCATAGACAATTGTTGAGGTAATATCTTAAATATTAAATGAAAAATCATTATCTTTATATTGTTGGATATGCTCTAGAATATCTTGGTAAGTTAATATATTTTCTGTATATAATCCCATTGCTTTAATGCTTTTTGAAAGATAGGGAATAATAACATTTATATCTTGATTGTTAAATATACAGTTTATTATCTTTTTTGCGAGTTCAATATAATTTTCTTTTTCCATAGATAAGGCTCCCTTTAAAAAATTATACCATATGTTTCTTTGGTTTTGTTAAAAAATAAAAAGACTGCTTCAAATTAAATTTTGAAGCATTCCTCTTTTATTGCACTGTAAAATGAATTGTTTTTTCAACTGTACTTGTTCCGTTTGATTCGCTCATTTTAATAGCATAACTATTTCCAGAGGTTAGATTAGAAATGGTAGCACTATTTTGATTGATTGAGGAAATAATAGTGCCATTACTATCTAATAAAGTAATAGAACATGTGTTACTTTCACTTTGTAATTGAATATTTACTTGTAAAGAAGAATTATGAATGGTTGAGCCATCATAGACATCTCCTTGTTCATTTTTAATGACAGCATTTAAAGAATTTAATTGTAATTGGATTTCTTTTTCAATTTTATTAGATGTCTTATCTTTTGCTTTTTCATAATTATAATATCCTGTAACTTTCACGTTTTGATTTACAGTATAATTAATAGTTCCCGTAGGTGATGAAAAACTTTCTTGATGAACTATTTGACCGTTATTATCAGTGACGATGACGGTATATTGAACTTTTCCAAAAAGTTTAGTTGATTCTGTAGCGTTTTCATCACTTGTCGCATTTTCTGGTGAATAAGGCGTAAATTGATAATTAATTTTATTTTCACTATTTAGTGAAATATCAAATGAACTAAGCTGATTTAAATTATAAGCATCACTATCTAATTTATTACTTGGTACAGTTCCTTTTTTAAACCATGCTGTGATGACAGTGTCTTCACTTGCTCCTTCTGTTGGTAAAATATAAGGGTAAATTCCTTTCATAATTGTTGCTTGTTCCACATCATCAGGTTGACTTGGATAAGATTTACCTGTCCCTTTATTTTCTAAATGCTTCAATAAAGTTTGTACAACCTTTCCAGGATAGGCCTTATAAGTACTTGTCGTTTTTCCTTTATCAATACCTTCTTTTGCAAATCCCATCCATACGGAACAAATATATTCACTTGAATAAGCTGACATCCATAAGTCACGGCTTTTTCCTGCCATACCTTTACCTTTTTTAGAATCCCAGTTTGATGTTCCAGTTTTAGCACCAACGTTAGAAAGACCGGAAAGATAGGCATAATTACCACTACCATTTTTAGTGTAATCAAGCATGGTTTCTCTTACCATAAAGGCACTCGCTTTAGAATAAGCACTTTGTTTAATGTTATCTTGAATTTCCTGATCAATTTTATAAACTTTACCTGTTTGAACGACTTCAATATAGTTGATTGTATGGCTTTCAACATATTGGCCATTATTAGAAATAGTTGCATAGGCACTTGCCATTTCTAAAGGAGAAATCCCATTTGTCCATCCTCCAATAGCACTTGCAAGTCCAATGGATTCGCCATCCATATTGATACCAATGGATTCCATTGCTGATTTTATTTTTTTATTACCAACTTTTTGTTCGACTTCATCAAAAGTTTTGATAGCAGGAATATTCCATGAATTTTCAAGGGCATTTGAAACAGTGACCATTCCATGGAATTTACGATCCCAGTTTTTAAACTTACCACCATAAGCATCATCATCCATAATAGAATGTCCCGTACACCAATCTAAATATTCAAAAGCAAGACCATAATCTAAAAATGGTTTTACTGATGAACCAGGTTGTTGTTTTGTTGTCGCAAAGTTAAGGTTACCGTAAGAATAATTACGACCACCAATAAGAGCAACGACACGTCCATCTTGACTTGATTGAATGGCACCCCCCATACGCATATCTTCATCGCTATAATCATACTTTTCGCCATTTCCAATAGCAGTGGCAAGTTCTTGTGTTTCTTTATCACAATAAGTGTAAATATTCATTTGAACTTCTTTTGGATCAAGTCCTGTACGATTTTTGACTTCTTCAGTGACAAGATCAACGTAAGCTGCAAGTGACGAATTATTTGTACTAGGTGTTGCTAAAGTGTTTTCAATTTTTACTTTTTTTGCTTCATCACATTCTTCTTGAGTAATATAGCCATGTGTTACCATTAAATTTAAAATACGGTTACGTCTTGTTGTTGCTTTGTCTAAACAATAATAAGGATCAAAATTATAAGGTGAATTTAAACTTCCAGCAAGCATGGCAGCTTCGGGAAGAGTTATTTCACTTACATCTTTGTTAAAGTAATAACGACAGGCAGCAGAAATACCAATTGAATTAGTACTTCTACCAAAGTAAATTTTATTTAAATAAAGTGTTAATATTTCTTCTTTACTTAATTGTTTATCTGCTTGAATTGCTAGAAAGATTTCTGAAAGTTTTCTTGTATATGTTTTTTCTGCGTTAGGAAAATAAGTTTTTTTAATCAATTGTTGAGTGATTGTTGAACCACCGCCACGAATATGTCCCGCTGCTAAGTTAGTAATAGCTGCTTTTGCAATACGTGGTAAGTCAAAACCATCATGTTCAAAAAAACGCGAATCTTCAGCAGCAACAACGGCATCGACTAAAACTTGAGGTAAATCCTCATAAGTGATATTTTCTCTTGTTCCATTTTCCTCACTACCGTAAGTATAAATGGCTTCACCATTTTTATCATACATAACACTCGCACCAGAAGATAACAATTTTTTAGCGTCGAAAGCTTCTGTATCTTTATAAATTCCATATCCTAAAAAACCTAATCCTCCGACAACAAGTAATGAAAAAATGATAATACAAGTAATAATAATTCTTTTTTTATTGAGTTGTTTCATTATATTGAGTTGTTTCATTATTTTATTTGCAGGCATAATATTCCTCCAATCTTATTTATACTAGAATAAGTATACCTTATTTCAGTTCATAAAAGCAAATCAATAAAAAAGGAAATAGAGAATTTCTATTTCCAAGTTATTGATTTGTATTTTGTGAGGTATCAGGTGTTGTTGAACTATCTTGATTTCCCTGATTGCCAGTACCTTGATCTGTCGTTCCTTGATTTGTAGTACCTTGTTCACTGTTTCCTTGATCACTAGTACCTTGATTTTGGGAATTTTGATCTGTATTTCCTTGATCCGTAGTTCCTTGATTACCAGTATCTTGACTTGTTGTATCATCTGTATTTTCAGTCGTTTGTTCCTCTGGTGCTTCTTCAGTTGTTTCACTTGCATGACGACTATGAGATGTTCCTTTTTTATAATATTCATTACCATCTTTAATAACTGTAGAAGGTTGTTCTGGATAAATCTTATTAGAATCATTTTTTTGTAAATGCTTTAACAACATTTGAACAACTTTTCCAGGATAAGCTTTATAACGACTTGTTGTCTTTCCTTTATCGATTCCAGTTTTATCAAATCCCATCCATACCGAGCATACATAGTCAGGTGTATAAGCTGTCATCCATAAATCACGGCTTTTTCCACCCATACCATTTCCTTTACTTGAAGCCCAGTTTGAAGTACCTGTTTTAGCACCAACATTATCAATGCCTGATAGATAAGCGTAGTTTCCACTACCATTTTTTGTATAATCAAGCATGACCTCGCGAACCATAAAGGCACTTGCTTTTGAATAATCACTTTGTTTTGCTTCGTCTTGGATATCTTCATCAACATTGTAAACTTTTCCTGTTTGAACGATTTCAATGTAATTAATTGTATGACTTTCTGTATAAAGGCCATTATTAGAAATCGTTGCATAGGCACTTGCCATTTCTAAAGGAGAGATACCTGTTGTCCAACCACCGATGGCATAAGAAAGGTTTGCTGGATCTTTTTGCTTAGACATGTCAATACCAAGGGATTCCATCGCTGAAACAACTCCGGATTTACCAATTTTCTTTGTAACTTCTTCATAAGTTTTAATGGCAGGAATGTTCCATGAATTTTCTAATGCAGAAGTGACAGATACTGTGCCATGGAAATTTCCGTCCCAGTTTTTAGGTTTGAAGTTTCCTTTTGAATAAGGTTCATCAACGATTGTTTGACCAGTGCACCAATCAAGATTTTCAAAAGCAAGACCATAATCTAAGAATGGCTTTACGGAAGAACCTGGTTGTTGTTTCGTTGTGGCAAAGTTTAAAAGTCCGTAAGAATAATTACGTCCACCAATAATGGCAACAATTCGGCCATCCTGACTTGATTGAATAGCACCACCCATACGCATATCTTCATCACTATAATTATATTTATCACCGTTAGCAATAGCTGTGGCAAGTTCTTGAGTGTCTTTATCACAATAAGTATAAATATTCATTTGAACTTCTTTTGGATCAAGTCCTGTACGTTCTTTAACTTCTTCAGTAACAAGGTCAACATAGGCTGCAAGAGTCGAATTATTGCTTGTTGAAGAAGAAGTACATAAAGTATTTTCAATTTTTACTTGTTTTGCTTGGTCACATTCTTCTTGGGTAATATAACCATGTACAACCATTAAGTTTAAAATGGTATTACGACGATTTGTTGCTTTCGTTAAACAATAATAAGGATCATAGTTATAAGGTGAATTTAAACTTCCAGCTAACATAGCGGCTTCAGGAAGAGTAAGTTCACTGACATCTTTATTAAAATAATATTTACATGCAGCAGCAATCCCAATCGAACGAGTACTTCTACCAAAATAAATTTTATTAAGATAAAGTGTTAAAATTTCTTCTTTACTTAGTGCTTTATCTGCTTGAATAGCAAGGAAGACTTCAGATAGCTTTCTTGTATACGTTCTTTCAGCGTTTGGGAAATAAGTCTTTTTGATTAATTGTTGAGTGATTGTTGATCCACCTTGTCTACCACCAGTTGCTAAATTAGAAATAGCAGCTTTAGCGATACGTGGTAAATCGAAACCATTGTGCTCAAAGAAACGAGAATCTTCAGCAGCGATGACAGCATCAACTAAAACTTGTGGAAGATCATCGTATGTGATATTTTCTCGCGTTCCATTTTCATCACTACCATAGGTATACATAACCTCGCCATTACTATCATACATGACGCTTGCACCAGAGGATAAAAGCTTATCGGCATCGAAAGCTTCTGTATCCTTATAAATATTAAATCCTAAAACACCAGCTAAAACAATAGCACTAACTAACGCAATTGTTCCTATAATACGAATAGGTTTTAATTTTTTTAAAGTTCTTGTTTTCATTTAAATACCTCACAATAATATTGATCAACGATTTCTAAATAATGAAGTCGTGGAAGATAGCCTGTTCTAATTAAATGTCCATTTTCTTTAATGGTTTCATACTTGAGAGATTTCCGATTATTTTTTCGATAAGCTTCAACCATAAAAGAAGCATCCAGTAAATAGACTTCATTTACTCGTGTGAAAGCAATAATTAAAAAAGCAATTCCTCCGTGTTTTATAATTTTGTCTAAATGATTGATTTGATGTAAAGAAATATTTGTAAAAGGAAAAGAAAATGTTTTGGTTTCTTTTGCTTCAAAATCAATATATCTTCCTTTATAAATCCCATTATAGTCTGTTGTTGAAGGTGCTTGGAAGTAGGCTTCTACGATTTTAGCAGCACTTCTTTCTGGATAAGAGACTTTAACGATTTGAATAGGTGTTGGTTTTTTATGAATAACTGCTATATCGTTGGCTAAATAATATTGATTTGTAAGATTGATATCTTCTTCTAAATTCATCCCACGATGAGCTGTATCATGTTTACCATCTATTTTACGTATATAGGATTGTACTTTTTTCTTATTTGGATAATTAACCATAGAGACCTCTTTTAAATTTTTATAGCAGTATTATAACACATATTTAATTGGTGATAACAACTCTTTGATAAGAAATTGTTTTTTGTCTTGAAAAAAGGAAATAAATTGGTACAATGGGGTAAAGGAGTTGAAAAGCATGGAAAATAAAGTCGTATTAAGTCCAAAGAAAATTGTTAGTAAAGAATTTAAAGTAGATTTTAAAGGATATAATGCAGATGAAGTTGATCACTTCTTAGATCAAGTTGTCAAAGATTATGAGGCTTTTGCAGGATTATTAAATAATTCTTATGATCGTATTGAACAGTTAGAAAGACGTTTAGCTGATCAAAAAGCAATGCTTGCACGATTAGAAAGAGAAAAAGCTTTACAAGATGATAACTTAAGAGCTTTAGAAGATAATGTGTCATCAAATGTTGATATCTTAAAAAGATTATCATTATTAGAAAAAGCAGTATTTTCACAAAATAAATAACAAATGACAGATAATCGCTGCTTCTTTGAAGTAGAGGAAAGTCCAGGCTGCCACAATCTGCGATGATTGTAGTGTTTGTGCCTCACGAATCAATAAGTGAGGGTAGTGTAAACTAACGACAGAAGGAAAACCTAAGGGTAACTATGGTAGAACTTCATAAATGGCTCCACAGAGACAATTCCATAGGAAACTATGGGTGAAAAGAGGAAAGCTCCGCAAGGCAGAAACCCAAATTTGGTAGGGGAACCTTTAAAACGGAATTGAACGGGATAGAGGACGTGTAAACGTAGATAAATGATTATCTAATACAGAACTTGGCTTATTATCATTTGTTTTAAATTGGCATGGAAACATGTCTTTTTTTAATAGAACTGAGGGGAAAATATGCAAAGAAAAACACTTCATAAACAATATAAAAAACTAGGTATATCAGCAGTTAGAAGAATTGGCTTTAGCTTTTTTGCGGTTATTTTAATAGGATCGATTTTATTAAGTTTACCAATGAGTCATACCATTCATTCAACAAGTAGTTATTTAGATCATCTATTTGTTGCAACTTCAGCAACCTGTGTAACAGGCTTAGTGACTCATGTAACAGCTAGTGAATATACGCTTTTTGGACAAATAGTCATTATTTTATTGATTCAAATAGGTGGGTTAGGATTTTTAACACTGATGTCGATGTTCTTTGTTCTTTTAAAAAGAAAACTAACCTACGCTAATAAGATTGTCATGCAGGAAGCTTTAAATAGAAATTCATTAAATGAAACAGGTATTTATATTAAAAGAGTTATTAAATATACAGTTTGTTTTGAACTTATTGGAGCAATTTGTCTTGCTTTTGTTTTTATTCCACAATTTGGAATCCTTAAAGGAATTTATTATAGTTTATTTCATGCAATTTCAGCATTTTGTAATGCTGGATTTGATAACTTAGGTTCTAACAGTTTACAAGAATATGCAACCAATCCAACCATTAACCTTGCTGTAGCTTTTCTCATCATGTCTGGAAGCTTGGGATTTGCAGTTTGGATTGATTTGATTCAACTAATAAGACGTTATATTAAAGATCGTCCAAGGAATTGGAAATTAGCTTGGAGACCTTTCAGTAATCAAAGCCGTCTTGTGCTTATAAGTACGGGTTGTCTCCTATTAGGAGGAACACTGCTTGCTTGGTTACTGGAAATGGATAACTCTAAGACAATCGGTACTCTCAATGTCTGGCAACAACTTCTGGTAAGTTTCTTTCAGACTGTAACCATGCGTACCGCTGGCTTTGCAACTATTTCCTATACCAATGCAGATTTCTCCACAAATCTTCTTTTTATGATTCAAATGATTATTGGGGGTGGTCCTGGAGGAACTGCGGGTGGTATCAAGGTGACAACTGCCTCTATCATGTTCCTACTTTTTAAGTCAGAGCTATCTGGTAACTCGAGCGTGGTTTTTCGAAACCGTATTATATCTAACAAAACCATTTTGCAAGCATTCACAGTTATACTCTTTTTCCTAACGATGCTCTTTGTCGGCTATGTTATTTTGCTGGAAACTAATCCTACTCTCTCACCACTAGGCCTACTTTTTGAGAGCGTATCAGCCATTGCTAC
>ERZ773204.842-NODE-842-length-25501-cov-4.482866_pt1 | contig 25501 bp, 24 predicted proteins | sample MGYA00581007_ERZ773204 | MGnify/ENA primary metagenome ERZ773204 (study PRJEB29015, sample SAMEA2737757) | human gut metagenome | biome: human gut; feature: human-associated habitat; material: faeces | place: China | collected 2012 ... | reverse complement strand
CACTTGGGACATAATCAAAAGTGATATATAAGGACTTTATCAAAAATGGTTTATACTATTTTGTCACATTTTCTTAGGAAACTTGACAAATAAAAGGCAGATGTGTACAATAAAAAGAGTTATTAATTAAATAAGATAATGACAAGGAAGAGGAGTATTAAGAGCCTATCGTTTGCAGAGAGTTGTCGTTTGGTGCAAGACAACAGCGTAATCTCCCAACTCGCCTCGGAGTTCTTTTGTTGAAATATATTTGATGAGTACCTCGAAAGTACTTCAAAAGTACCTCGTCAAGTAACATATGTGGAAACAACTACATCGCTAGGTTCGTAAGAACCTCACCAAGCCGATGAGTTGTGCCTTGTTACTAGACTCGAAAGTACCTCGTCAAGTAACATAGGCAGAAGCGGGACTTCCCGTTATAGAAGAAATGAGTGCATTTTGTGAGAGCAGAATGAATAAGAGTGGTAACGCGGATAGACCTTTTCGTCTCTTTTTTTGAGATGAGAAGGTTTTTTTATAAAGAAATAGGAGGAGAAAATCATGGCAACACCTTATAATCACAAGGCGATTGAAAAAAAATGGCGTGAAAACTGGGAAAAGAATCCGGTAAACGTCAAAGCAGATGAAAATGGACAGAGAGAAAAATATTATTGTTTGGATATGTTCCCATATCCTTCAGGAAACGGTCTTCACGTAGGACACTGGAGAGGTTATGTTATCTCAGATGCATGGAGCCGTTACAAATTATTACAGGGACATTATATCGTACACCCAATGGGGTGGGACGCATTCGGTCTTCCAGCAGAAAACTATGCTATTAAAATGGGTGTTCACCCGTCCGTATCAACAGAAGAAAATATCAAAAACTTCAAAAAACAGTTAAATGAAATCTCTGCATTATATGACTGGGATATGGAAGTAAATACGACAGATCCTGCATTTTATAAATGGACACAGTGGATTTTCGTGAAAATGTTTAAAGAAGGATTGGCATATGAGAAAGAATTTCCAATTAACTGGTGTCCGTCATGTAAAACAGGATTGGCAAACGAGGAAGTTGTAAACGGTAAATGTGAGCGTTGCGGAACAGAGGTAACAAAGAAAAACCTTCGTCAGTGGATGCTTCGCATTACAAAATATGCAGACAGATTATTAAATGATCTGGATAAATTAGACTGGCCGGAAAAAGTAAAGAAAATGCAGGCAGAATGGATTGGGAAATCTTACGGTGCAGAAGTAGATTTTAAAGTAGACGGAAAAGATGAAAAAATCACAGTTTACACAACAAGACCTGATACATTACACGGTGCTACATTTATGGTGCTTGCACCTGAACACGCTCTGGCAAAAGAACTTGCTACAGACGAAACAAGAGAAGCGGTAGAAAAATACATTTTGGATTCTTCAATGAAATCAAATGTAGACAGACTTCAGGACAAGGAAAAAACAGGTGTGTTTACAGGTTCTTATGCAATCAATCCGATTAACAATGCGAAAGTACCGATTTGGCTGTCAGACTATGTATTGGCAGACTATGGAACAGGCGCAATTATGTGTGTACCGGCTCATGATGATCGTGACTTTGAATTTGCCACAAAATTCAATATTCCGATTATTCAGGTAATTGCCAAAGACGGCGAAGAAATTGAAAATATGACAGAGGCTTACACAGACGCAGTAGGAACAATGATTAATTCCGGAGAATGGAACGGAATGGAATCAGCAGTACTGAAAAAAGAAGCCCCGCACATGATTGAAGAAAGAGGAATCGGTAAAGCGACGGTCAACTTCAAACTGCGTGACTGGGTATTCTCACGTCAGCGTTATTGGGGTGAGCCAATTCCGATTGTACATTGTGAACACTGCGGCGCAGTTCCTGTTCCGGAAGATCAGCTTCCACTTACATTGCCGGACGTAGATTCCTATGAGCCGACAGGTACGGGAGAATCTCCGCTTGCGGGAATTGAAAGTTGGGTAAATACAACTTGTCCGGTTTGTGGTAAACCTGCAAAACGCGAAACAAACACAATGCCTCAATGGGCAGGTTCTTCATGGTATTTCCTTCGCTATGTGGATAACCATAATGCAGAAGAACTTGTATCGAAAGAAAAAGCAGATGAAATGTTACCGGTAGATATGTATATCGGTGGTGTTGAACATGCAGTTCTTCACTTACTATACTCACGTTTCTATACAAAATTCTTATATGATATAGGGGCAGTTGACTTTGACGAACCATTTAAAAAATTATTCAATCAGGGAATGATTACAGGTAAAAATGGTATCAAGATGAGTAAATCAAAAGGAAATGTTGTATCTCCTGATGATTTGGTAAGAGATTACGGCTGTGACTCACTTAGAATGTACGAATTATTTGTAGGACCACCTGAATTAGATGCTGAGTGGGACGACAGAGGAATTGACGGTGTATACCGCTTCTTAAACCGTGTATGGAATCTTGTTATGGACAGCAAAGACGCTGATGTAAAGGCGACAAAAGAAATGATTAAGATTCGCAATAAAATGGTATATGATATTACAACACGTTTAGAGAGTTTCAGTTTAAATACAGTTGTTTCAGGATTTATGGAATACAACAACAAACTTTTGGACATTGCGAAAAAAGAGGGTGGAGTAGATAAGGAAACATTAGGAACGTTTGCAATCCTTCTCGCACCGTTTGCACCGCATATGGCAGAAGAATTGTGGGAACAGTTAGGAAATGCAGGAAGCGTATTCCATGCAGGCTGGCCGACATACGACGAAGAGGCAATGAAAGATGATGAAATTGAAGTTGCGGTACAGATTAACGGAAAAACAAGAGCGGTTGTGACAATTCCGGCAGAAATCTCTAAAGAAGATGCGATTGCGGCAGGAAAAGAAGCGGTTGCGGATAAATTGACAGGAACAATCGTAAAAGAAATTTATGTTCCGGGAAGAATTATAAATATTGTGCAGAAATAAGCAGTGCGAATAATGGAAGAGATGAGATTACCCTGCTTGTAGGAGTAAGATCATCTCTTTTGTTATTCATAGGGCGTATGCCCGTCAACCGACATGGAGCGAAGCGGAATGGAGGTTGCCAGCATGGGTTATGATATGTAAAATGCTTGGAAATATTGAAAAGTTCGCTTAAAATCAAGGTTTACGGACATTTTTCTTCAAAGAAAAGGTATCGTAGAATACCGCAAAATATCGTAACAGATTTTTAAAATGGAGTAAAATTGGAGTAAAGATTGAAAGAAAATGGAGTAAATATTTCAAGAAGACATGAAAGGAATGACGCAGATAGTAGGGATATTGTCTGCGTTATTTTTGTTAAGAAAAGCAGGCAAGGAATTTGCTGTGGCAGATTATTTGTCAAAGAATATAAAAGAGGTTTCTGTATTTGTTCCCTCTTCAGCACAGGAAAAGGGAATTGACTTGTTATTATATAAATTTTCTAATGGTGTGAATTTGATAAATACAATACAAGTCAAGATGTCGAGAGCTTATTATAATTTAAATTCAAAATATCAAGGTATGTTATGGTACAATAGATTTGAACCGCAAAACAATGCGGATTGGTTTATTTTAGTCGGTATATATGCAAATTGTCCTAAAGATGTAAATGCTTCAATTAAGGCATTTGAATGGGACACGATTATGCTGGCGTTTAAAAATAAAGAAATGAAGTAATTTATGGACGAAGTTCGATTGAAAACAGATATTGAAAGAAAAGATAAGATGTTTGGTTTCGGTTTCAATGAAAAGAGCAAGATAGTTCAAACAAGAGGGTATATAGAAGAACGTGATATGTCCCAGTATCTGATTGAAAATAGGATTGAAGAAATTAGAAATTCATTTCGATAAGAAAAGTTGTTTAAAGGAAATAAAAAATCGCGATATTTACATAGGCTGTAAAGAAACAAAAGAAAAGGTATATGAGGAGGAACGAGATGAAAGGTTTTAATTTGAAAAAGGAATTGAAAAAAAGGAAAGCAAGATACTCGGAGCAGGAGTTGTTATAAAAGACATATTGCAGGGGTGTATTATTTTTTTGTGTATTCTCCATAGGTACACTTTCTCCATAAAGCCAACGCAAATCTATATCTGATTTGGTGTTTGCCTATTCGGACGGTTCGCCGGTTTATTATTACAACGTTAATAGTGAAATCCATACTTTGAGGCATACATACGCTACAAGGCGCTATGAAAAAGGAATAGACCAACAGGTAGTACAGAAACTCTAAGGTCATTCCACGCCGGTAATGACAACAGATTTATACATGCATGCTTCAGAAGAAAAGAAAAAGCGGTAGAAGTAAGTCTGGAATTAACAGGGAGTAGAGAAGAAGTTACAGATAAACAGTTGTTACCAAAATGGAAACAAGGAAAATACATACTGGTACTTTTATTTTAAGTTCTATCGTTATATGATGTGAATGAAAGAGAGGTATGGAGTATGGCATTAAGTGATAACATCAAAAAATTCAGAGAAGAAAAAAATCTCACTCAGCAACAACTTGCAGATAAGTTATATGTTTCAAGGCAGACAGTTTGTCGTTGGGAAAATGGTTCAAGATGTCCAGATTTGATTACGGCAAAAAAACTGGCATTAGAACTAGATGTAAGTATGGACGAACTTATATCTGATGAAGATGTAAATGACACTCAAGTAAATTATGGGATATGGAAATCACAGAGGATACAAAATCGGACACGTCTGCAAGAACTCCGCAAAAAATTATTGAATTTTATGGAAATTTTGGGTTCCATATTTATGGCGATTATTCTGCTTTTTCGTGTTCAGTTAGAGAGGGATATACCATTATGGCTTACCATTAGTTTCTTTTGTATAGCAATCCCATTGATTGCAATTAACTTACTGATTTCTAAAAAAATAAGAGAAATGTAGTGAGACCAAGGAACAAGGCGAAGCCGATAGGGCGTATGACCTATAAAGGTATTGGAGAATACCGCAAAATATCGTACCTGATTTTTAAAATGGAGTAAATATTTCAAAGGTGTAATGGAAACGGCGTGGATAGTGGAAACATTATCTGCGCTGTCTTTTTGAAATAAATGATGTGAGAAATTAAAAGATATGATATTCTATAGGTAATTGGAATTGACCGAGCAGAGAGAGGGATACTCTTGAACTTATCTTCAAGAAGATGGGCAGTTAGAGAAAGTTAAAGAATTCTTAAAAAATACAGCATAGAATCATAACTTTTCCATAGTATACTTTAAATCAAGAAAGGCGAAATGGGAGGAATAGACATGAAAAAGCAAAAGAAAGGATTTTTGACATTTATCTGCTCTTTAATACCGGGAGCGGGAGAGTTGTATATGGGATTTGAAAAACAGGGAATGAGTATTTTGATTACATTTTGGGGAATCGTTGCTATATCGGCGCTTACGGGAATGACATTTATTCTCTGTCTCTTACCGATTATCTGGTTTTACAGTTTTTTCCATACACACAATTTGAAAAATTTGACCGAAGAGGAATTTATGCTGGAAAAAGACAGATACCTGATTAATTTGGGATATGTAATGGAAAACAAAGAAGAATTATTACAAAAATACCGTGCAGTAATTGCAGGAGCGTTGATTTTAATTGGTGCAGCAGTGATTGGAAAGTCTTTGGTAAGAGTTCTTTGGAATGTTATACCGATGTATCTGTATGATGTTTTTTCTTCAGCGATTCATTTAATCGGAGGAGGAGTTGTAGGAATAGGAATCATTATTTTGGGAGTATATTTTCTGCGTAAAAGAGATGAGGCCGAAGAGGCAGAAGAATAGGTGAAAAATTATGAGATTAACAACGCTTTGTTATATTGAAAAAGATGACAGTTATCTTATGCTGCATCGTGTCAGTAAGAAAAATGATGTAAATAAAGATAAGTGGATTGGAGTTGGCGGCCATTTTGAAGCAGGGGAAAGTCCTGAGGATTGCCTTCTGCGGGAAGTAAAAGAAGAGACTGGACTGATGCTTACTTCTTATCGGTTTCGTGGACTTTTGACGTTTGTGTTCAATGACAATGAAGCGGAATATATCTGCCTTTACACTGCAGACGGATTTGAGGGAGAAATAACAGATTGTGACGAGGGAACTTTGGAATGGGTTTCCAAAAAGAAAATTCCGGAATTGAATTTGTGGGAAGGCGATAAAATTTTCTTTGAATTGTTGAATAGAAATGAGCCGTTTTTTTCCATGAAATTAGTGTATCAGGGAGATATGCTTGTTGATTGCGAGTTGAATGGGGAGAAGATATTGACGAGAAAGGAATAAAATGTGTCGAAACTGTGAAAGGGGACGTAGTATTTTTTAAGTTTACTACGTCCCCTTTCACAGTTTTTTCACAATTAAAAGATTTTCGTTGTCCATTTTGTACAGTTCCAAACCTCATTTACCACATCGCGGTAAAATTCAGGTTCATGACAAATCAGAAGAACACTTCCCCGATATTCCTGAAGGGCGCGTTTTAATTCGTCCTTTGCATCTACGTCCAAGTGGTTCGTAGGCTCGTCGAGAAGCAAGATGTTTGTTTCACGGTTGATTAATTTGCAGAGGCGTACTTTCGCCTGTTCACCACCGCTTAGAACACGCACCTGACTTTCGATATGTTTTGTTGTCAGACCACATTTTGCAAGAGTGGAGCGGACTTCATACTGTGTGAAAGAAGGAAATTCACTCCAAATTTCTTCGATACAGGTTGTTGTGTTATCCTGTGCGGTTTCCTGCTCAAAATATCCGATTTGCAGATTTTCACCCAACTCTACAGAGCCGCTCAATGCGGGAATCAGCCCGAGAATACTTTTCAAAAGTGTTGTCTTTCCGATACCGTTTGCACCGACAAGGGCAATCTTGTGTCCGCGTTCCATAGCGAGTGTGAGCGGTTTGGAGAGTGGCTCGTCATATCCGATGACAAGGTCTTTTGTCTCAAAAATATATTTTCCCGGAGTGCGTCCTGTTTTAAAATGAAATTCCGGTTTCGGGCGTTCAGCGGAAAGTTCGATAATATCCATTTTATCCAGTTTTTTCTGGCGGGACATTGCCATGTTTCTTGTGGAAACGCGGGCTTTATTGCGGGCGACAAAATCCTTTAATTCGCTGATTTCCTGCTGCTGGCGTTTGTAGGCAGCCTCCAATTGTGCTTTTTTTACTTCGTAAACCTGCTGGAAGTGTTCGTAATCTCCGACATATCGGTTTAATTCCTGATTTTCCATATGATATACGATATTGATAACATCATTCAGGAATGGAATGTCGTGGGAAATCAGAATAAAGGCATTTTCATAGTCGATAAGATAACGTTTTAACCAGACAATATGTTCTTCGTCTAAATAGTTTGTAGGTTCGTCCAAAAGAAGAATGTCGGGTTTTTCCAACAAAAGTTTGGCGAGAAGGACTTTCGTTCTCTGTCCGCCGCTTAAATCTGTTACGTCTCTTTCCAATCCGATGTCAAGTATGCCGAGGGCTCTTGCAACTTCTTCGATTTTGGCGTCAATTACATAGAAATCATGTAAAGTCAGGGTGTCCTGAATGCTTCCAAGTTCTTCCATCAGTGTAATCATTTCGTCTTCATCTGCGCTGCCGAGAGAGTCGCAGATGTCATTCATTTTCTTTTCCAATTCAAAAAGATAGGCGAAAGCGGATTTTAATACGTCGCGGATTGTCATGCCTTTTTCTAAAACAGTGTGCTGGTCCAGATAGCCGACACGGACATTTTTAGCCCACTCGATTTTGGCTTCGTCAGGCTGAAGTTTACCGGTTACGATATTTAAAAAAGTGGATTTTCCCTCTCCGTTTGCACCGACAAGACCAATGTGCTCGCCTTTTAATAAACGGAAGGAAACGTCCTCAAAAATAGCACGGTCGCCGAAACCGTGTGATAAATGTTCAACGTTTAATATGCTCATAGATAACTCCTTAATATACATTCATTTTCTATCCTATTTTACATGATAAACGTCTTTTTGTCATCAGTAATTATGTAAATGAAGACACCCGAAGGTGTCCTCAAATATTATTTCATTGTCCCCTGTGTCAAAATGGATTTTACATGTTGTTTTTCTTCGGCAGTTGCTTTTGCGGCAGGCACATAATAACTTTTTTCGCGGGCAATCTGATACAGTTTTTCCTGTGACATTTCGCACTCGTTACGCAACTGTTTTAAGCATTGTTTTAATTCCTTGTTTTCTGTCTGGGAAATCATTTCTCCAAACATTTTTAATTCACCGTTTGCTCCTACAAGGGCATCTGCTACCATAGTTTTTTCGTCCATAATTGTCCTCCTATAAGAATTTTAACAATTCCTGTTTGTTTTTCATTGCACTGTCAGCACTGTCCTGAAACAGTTTTTTGATTTCAGGGTCCTGTGCAAAAGATGCGTAGTCAGTCATTTTGCAGTGTGTTGTGGAATATCCGCCGATAAGGTGGCGAAGGTTTTGTAAATCCAAAATTGAAATATCTTCCATGATACTCTCCTCCTTAAATATAATAATCATCTGACAAGAGTAGTATGGCTGCTTTCGTGCAAATTATTCATCTGCCAATCGGGACGCATGAATAAAAGAAGAGAACAGCCTCCTCATAACAGGCGTTGAGCGGTACATGGCCTCCGGGTGCCATTGGACGCCAATGGAAAAAGAGTGGTCGGTGAGTTCAATCCCCTCAATAATTCCGTCAGAAGTGTGGGCGCAGGAGATAAGCCCTTTTCCCAGCCGGTCAATGGTCTGATGATGATAACTGTTTGTATAGACAATATTCCCGATGATTCTGTGTAAATGGGTGCCGGATTTCACCGTCACTTTGTGGCTGATATCTTTTCGGGAGAAAGAGCGCTGCATATGATTTATGGAATCTTTTACTTTTATAGAAATGTCCTGACAGACGGTTCCGTTACAGGCAACATTTAAAAGTTGCATTCCCCGGCAGATGGCGAGAACGGGTTTTCCGCTTAAAAGTACATGGCGCATAAAACGAAGTTGAAAAATATCTAAAGTAATATTGGTTTCTCCAAGTTTGTCCACAGGTTCCTGTCCAAAAAGAAGAGGAGTGATATCTCCTCCTCCGCAGAATAAAAATCCGTCACAGAGGGAAATGTATTCATGAATGGCAACGTTTGATTTGACAAGAGGAATAATCAGGGGAAGACCGCCTGAATATCGCACCGCCTGTACATAGGAATTTGTTACAAACTGTCTGTTTTCCGAAAGTCCGCAGACAATAATGGCAATTTTAGGTTTCATATTGTTTCTTTTTCCTTTTTTGTATAGTATATACCATAAGCCAAAAAACATACCGGAGGGAGAGAAAATGGATAAATTAATTGACTTGCACTGTGATACGATTTGGAGACTGATGGAAGCGGGGAAAAATGCCACATTGGAGAACAATCCTTTTTGTGTGAATTTGAAAGAGATGAGACGGGCAGATACAATGGCACAGTTTTTTGCCTGTTTCGTGGATATGCAATGGTTTCAGGAAGAAAATAAATTTGAGGAGGGCTATCAATATGTAAAAAAGATGATAGAACGGCTGAGAAAAGAAGTGGAACATTTTTCGGATAAGATTGCATTTGCAAAAAACGAAAAAGAAATAGAAGAAAACAGAGAGGAAGGAAAAATTTCTGCCATACTCACAGTGGAGGAAGGAGGAATTTTAAATAATAAAATAGAAAGAATAGAAGAACTCCGAAACGAAGGAATCCGTCTTATGACAGTCTTATGGAATTACGAAAATTGTATCGGTTATCCAAACAGCAAAAATGCGGAGATAATGGCGAAGGGGCTTAAACCGTTCGGTTTTGAAGTGATAGAGAGAATGAACTATGTGGGAATGCTGATAGATGTTTCACATCTTTCGGACGGCGGATTCTGGGATATTTTACAGACAAGCAGAGTGCCGGTCGTTGCGTCTCACTCAAATGCGAGAGCGCTCTGTCCTCACCCGAGAAACATGACAGACGATATGATTCGCGGACTGGGAGAAAAGGGCGGTGTCATCGGAGTTAATTTTTACCCTCCGTTTATTCGGGAAAGTGGGAAAGCGACAGCGAAAAACATTGTAAGTCACATTCAACACATCGCAAATGTGGGAGGAATGGAAAGTGTCTGCATCGGAACGGACTTTGACGGATTTACCGGAGAAGAAGGAGAGATAGGGAAAGTTGGGCAGATAAATATTCTTTATGAGGAGTTGAAAAGGGCAAAATTTACGGAAAAACAGATAGAAAAGATTTGGCGGGGAAACGCAATGCGTGTAATAAAAGAAGTGATATAATTGTAACATAAATGTAATACAAAGTGTGTTGACAGTACAACACACTTTTATTACAATGTAAGTGTACTAACACTGATAGTACATTTGAAACGGTAGAAAGGAGAAAAAATGATTGCAATAGATTATCAGAATAGAAAGCCGATTTATGAGCAGATAGTGGAAAAATTTCAAATGCTGATTCTAAAAGAAATTTTACCTTCGGGAAGTCAGATGCCGTCTGTGCGTTCTTTGGCAGTAGAACTTTCTATCAATCCAAATACAATTCAAAAAGCATATGCCACTCTGGAGCAGCAGGGTTACATATACCCCATCAAGGGAAGAGGGAACTTTGTTGCGGAAAGTACTGAACTGAAAGAGCAGAAGAAAGAGGCTTTCTCAGAGAAAATGAGGGAACTTGTCAGGGAAGGAATAGAGTTGGAAATTTCTAAGAAGGAATGTCTTGATGTGTTTGAGAATTGTTGGAAGGAGGAAAAGAGTTCATGATTGAAGTGCGCGATATCTGCAAGACGTTTGATGGTCTTAAAGCAATTGACCATGCGACGACAAAGATTATGGAGGGGCAGATCTTTGGTTTAGTAGGAAGCAACGGGGCAGGGAAAAGTACATTTCTCAGAATGTTAAGCGGAGTATTAAAAGCAGATGCAGGAGAGATATTAATAGACGGGGAGAATGTTTATGAGAATATAGAAGTGAAGGAAAAGATTTGCTTTTTATCCGATGTAGCGTACTTTCCGGCAAATGCGACAGGAAAGACAATGTGTGATTACTATTCGATAATGTACAAAGATTTTAATCCTTCACAATTCAATAAACTGGCAGAGAAATTTCAATTAGACATTTATAGAAAAATCAGTACATTTTCAAAGGGTATGCAAAAGCAGATGTCCATGTTATTGGGAGTGTGTACAAACACAAAATATTTATTCTGTGACGAAACATTTGACGGTTTGGATCCGGTTATGCGGCAGGCGGTAAAAAGTCTGTTTGCATCGGAAGTGATTAACAGAGGTTTTACACCGATTATCGCCTCTCATAATCTGAGAGAGTTGGAGGATATCTGCGACAGTATAGGACTTTTACATAGAGGAGGAATCCTGTTTACAAAAGACTTGGAGAATATGAAGTTCCACATTCATAAAGTACAGTGTGTAATTACAAATCCGGTGATGGAAGAGAGACTCCTTGCGGAACTGGACATATTGTACCACGAAAAGCAGGGTTCGATTTTGAGTTTTATTTCAAGGGGAACAAGGGAAGAGATAATGGAAAGAGTGGAAGAAAAAGAACCGATTTTTATGGAAACAGTACCTCTTTCTTTAGAAGAAATATTTATCAGTGAAATGGAGGTGGAAGGATATGACATCAAAAATTTCCTTCTCTAAATTGATAAAAGAAGATATAAAGAAACGGGCATGGCTGTTACTTTTGTCCATCACGATTTTTATTATTATCATTCCCGTGTTGACTGCAATTAAAATAGAGGGTGCATTGCCGGGAGGAGTAAGCAGTTCATCTGAAACATGGCGGGAAGTGCAGACATGGTTTTTATCGGAAATGGGATTTTCTAATATCTATATGTGGTCTGCGATCATTCTTGGGGGAGTTTTGAGTGGAATAACATCATTTTCATATTTACACTCAAAAAATCAGATTGATTTTTACCACAGTTTTCCGATAAAGAGGGAGACATGGTACTTTGTAAACTATATAGGCGGTGTCATTCAGATTGTAGTGCCGTATATCATAGGGTATATTTTGCTGCTGGCAATCGGTATTGTAAAAGGGGTGGCAAGCCCGCAGCTTTTTCATCAGAGCAGTGTGATTATGGGAATGATGGTGCTTGTGTTTTTGCTCGTATATGGGACAACCGCACTGGCGATGATCATTACGGGAAAACTGCTTGTAGGAATACTTGGAACGATTATATTTTTTTCGTGGGGTTCTGTAATCGTAGCATTGAAAAATTATATTATGCTTCAGATTTTTGAAAATTATATGACGGAAGAGATGGTGACGGGGTTTCTCGAAAACATGAAAGAAGGCGGGGGCTGGTATTCTCCGATATTGATGTATGATAAGATAAGACAATATTATGAGTTGGGAAAACCGATGTTTCCGCTTGTTATGGTACTGATATTTGTCATTGCACTTATTTTTCTTTTAGGGCTGTTTGCGTTTAAAAAGAGAAAAATGGAAAATGTCGGAAAAGCTATCGTATACTCCAAGTTGGAATCTATTGTACAGATTGTTATCACAGTGTCAGCGGGCGTGTTTTTCTCAGTTATAGTAAGCAGTCAGAACCAGACGCGGGGCATGAAAAACGGTTGGCTGTATGGAATAGCAGTTGTCTCGGTAGTGATCGTGTACGGTATCATTTCGTTTATTTATAACGGAGATGTGAGAATATTATTTGAAAAGAAAATACCATTTTTTCTTTCAATGGGAATAACTTTGGTAGTATTAACCGTTTTTCAGTTCGATATACTTGGGTATGATGAGTATGTGCCGGAAAAAGACAAGATAGAAACGATGGCAATAGATTCTTATGATGCAAACTATCTGCTGAATTACAGAGGATTGTGGGATAATAGAAGTTACAAAGAACATCTGGTAAAATTAAAGACAACACAGTTTGAACCGATGTATTCCCTGATAAAAGATACTCTGAAAGAGGGAAGTAAGCCAAATGCCGAAAATACAACGGTGAATATCGGATATTATCTGAAAAACGGCAGAAAAATATATCGGAAATATCAGGTAAACAGGGAAAAACTGCTGTTATGTCTGGACAGAGCCATGACAGATGAAAATTATAAAAGGGAAATATTAAAAATAGGGGAGATAGATGCTGACGAAAAAAGTTCCGTCTCATTTGAAAATATCAGATCGGAGAACATTCCGGTTAAATTGAACGAGGCGGAGAGGGAAAATTTATATGATCAGTATTATAAAGACATGGAAAAATATCCGTTGTCAGATATTTTAGACGGGGAGATTATCGGAAGATTGTATTATAAAAGCAAAAAGGACGAACGTGTTCTGTATGTTTTTAAAGAATATAAGGATTTTATTTCTGTGTTAAGTCAATATTGTGAAGTTCCCGATAAGATTACACAGCAGGAAGTGACATCTATCACGGTAGAGGATTTCAGAGATTCAAATAATCTGAAAGAGATAACAGTTCAGGCAACTGAGAAAGAGAAAATCCAAAGTATACTGGACAGTTTAAGTTACACGGAGATGGATTCATATAGTGGAAACATAGAACCAAATGTATATGTTTCCATTGCAACAGAAGATGATTTGATTAGTGCATTTATAAAAAAAGGGAAGATACCGGAATTTTTAAAATAATGGCACGGAGGAAAAGGTGAATATAAATGAAAAATACAAGGGGAAGAAGTAGAAATATAAGAAGCAGAAGACGTAGAATCTTAATCAGTAAAATAATCATTTGTGTTGTCGTTTGTATCGGAGTGATTTTTGGAATAAAAACAGCGGCAAATACATTTTTTCAAAAGGCGGCAAAAATAGTGTTAAAAGCAGACGATGCTGAGATGAGGGAGGGGCAGACCATTCCGGAAATAAAGGTCAATGTTACGGTACAGGGGGAGAAGGATATCGTATTGGATAAGAAAACGGGATATACTGTTCAGAAACTAATTGATGATTTGAAAAATGGTGAGAACTACACCGTTACAAATGAAACAGACGGGAAAACAGAGGGAAGTTTTCCGGTAAAAATTGTTTTGAAGGAAGAGATAAAAGAAAAATTAAAAAACGAGTGGAAGGGGAAAGTTTCGATTGAGACAGAAGAGTCTAAACTCGTTGTAAAAAATGCCCTGGGTGATTGGGAAGGAAATAAATTTAAAAAAGCAGACGGTCAGTATGCCATGAATGAATTTGTCAAAATGAAAGACGGAACATATTATTTTGATGAAAAAGGGGAAAAAGTAACGGGGCAGAAAGACATAGGAATTAAACGCTGCGTATTTTCCGCTGACGGAAAACTGGAGTCAGAAAAGTTTATTGGTCTGGATCCGACAAAACCGATGATAGCACTTACGTTTGATGACGGACCGGGGGCAGAAGCGGGAAGGATTTTGGACGTGCTGGAGAAATACAATGCGAGGGCAACGTTTTTCATGGTAGGACCGATGGTAAACAGATATCCGGAAACCGTAAAACGAATTTCAGACTTAAATTGTGAATTGGGTAATCACTCGACAAATCACCCGAAGTTGACAAAGTTAGATGCAGCAGGAATTAAGAAAGAAATTCAGACGACAACAGACGCTATTGTAAAAGCGACAGGTGGAAAAGGCCCTACGGTAATGCGCCCTCCGTTTGGTGCGGTAAATGAAACCGTAAAGCAGACGGTTGGATTTCCGATTATTATGTGGTCAGTAGATACATTGGATTGGAAGACAAGAAATACACAGAAAACAATTGATAATGTGTTAGCGAACGCAAAAGACGGAAGTGTCGTGTTAATGCATGATATACACAAACCGTCAGTTGATGCGGCTGTTCAGTTGATTCCGAAATTAATCGAGAAAGGTTATCAGTTAGTAACGGTAAGCGAACTTGCGGAGGCGAGAGGAATTGATTTACAAAACGGTGTAAAGTATTCACAGTTCTATAAATAATGAAAAGGCAGAGATTTCTCTGTCTTTTTTAATACTTCCGAATAGAAAAGCAATGCGAGGACATAATATGTTAAAAAGAAATGTTCTGGGAGGAATCAATTATGGTTGGATTTATTATTGCTCTTCTGTCGGGGGCGTTGATGAGCGTACAGGGAGTGTTTAATACGCAGGTGACAAAGACAACCGGAATGTGGGTGTCAAATGCATGGGTGCAGTTGACTGCATTTCTTCTCTGCGTAGTGGCATGGTTTTTCGCCGGAAGGGACAGTGTCATGACTATCGCAAAAGTTGAGCCGAAATATGTTTTGCTTGGCGGTGTTATCGGCGCAGGGATTACGTGGACGGTCATTAAGAGTATGGAACAGTTAGGACCGGCTAAAGCGGCGCTTCTCATCGTTATTTCGCAACTTATTGTCGCCTATGTAATTGAGGTTTTAGGATTGTTCGGTGTGGAGAAACAGCCTCTTGAGTGGAGGAGGGTAATCGGTATGATAATAGCGCTTGTAGGAGTGGGAATTTTCCAGTGGAAGTAGTTGTATTTGAATAGGAAATTCGTTATAATATGTATGTCTAAGCATAGAGGGGTATTGTAATTTTGATAAAGAATTACAAGGAGGATTTATGCGTAGAATATTATGTTATTGTTTGGGAATTTGTATAGCAATTTGTATACTCGCCGGCTGTCAGAAGAAGGAGACGGTTCAACTTGAGGAAGTGACTGAGAAGGAAGATGCGACAGAAGAGGAGGAAGTTTCTGAGAACATTCAGGTTGTTTATGTCTGTGGGGCGGTAAGGAAACCGGGCGTTTATAGGCTGCCTGCCGGAAGCCGCATATATGAAGCCATTGAGATGGCGGGAGGTATGACAGAGAAGGCTGATAAGGCGGCGCTGAACCAGGCTGAGAAGATTAAGGACGAAGCACAGATTTGTGTTCCTGAGAAAGCAGCAGAGGGGGAAGCCGCACAGGAGAGTCAGACGAAAGACGACGGCAAAATCAATTTGAACACGGCAACGGAGGAAGAATTGATGACGCTTACGGGAATCGGACAGTCTAAGGCAAAAAGTATTATACAGTATAGAGAGGAAAAAGGGAGATTTCAGTCAATCGAAGAAATAATGGAGATTGAGGGAATCAAAAGCGGTGTATTTAATAAAATAAAAGAACAGATTGTAGTAAGATAAGGGAGAAGGTTATGGGTAAAAAGGTTTTGGTTGTAGATGACGAAAAGTTGATTGTAAAAGGAATCCGCTTTAGTCTGGAGCAGGACGGAATGGAAGTAGATTGTGCATATGACGGAGAAGAGGCGCTTGAAAAGGCAAAAGCACAGGAATATGATTTGATTTTATTGGACATTATGCTTCCTAAATATACAGGATTTGAAGTGTGTCAGATGATAAGAGAATTTTCAGACGTTCCGGTTGTCATGTTGACGGCAAAAGGTGATGATATGGATAAAATTTTGGGACTTGAGTATGGGGCAGATGACTACATAACAAAACCGTTTAATATATTGGAAGTAAAGGCACGTATCAAAGCAATCATGCGCCGCACGGGTAAGAGTGTAAAAGAAAAAGAAGACAAGAATATTATTTTGAAAAACGATATGAAGATTGACCGCCAGAGCAGAAGGGTTTATGTGGACGGGAAAGAAATTAATCTGACGGCAAAAGAGTTCGATTTGCTGGAACTTTTGGCGACAAATCCGGATAAAGTATACAGCAGGGAAGAACTTCTTAACATTGTTTGGGGATATGAATATCCGGGCGATGCGAGAACGGTTGACGTTCATGTCAGAAGACTTCGTGAGAAAGTAGAGCCAAATCCGAGTGAGCCGAAGTATGTATATACAAAGTGGGGAGTTGGTTACTATTTTAGGGGTTAAGGAGAAGATGAAAAACAAGTTTTTTAAAAGTCTGCGGTTTCGCATTCTTTTATTGCTTGTTCTTTTTGGAATTATTCCGTGTGCGATTTTAAAGTCAGCAATTTTGGACAATTATATTGACCGGACCGTATCTGCAAGAACCGCGGAGATTCAAAATCAATGTGCAATTCTATCGAATCAGTTAAAAAGTTATAACTATCTGATTGATGCCAAATCTGAAGTAGTCAATGCGGAACTGACGCAATTATCTAATATTTATAATGGTCGTATTTTGGTGATTAACGATGAATTCCGGATTGTGAAAGACACATACGAACTGGAAGAAGGAAAGACGGTTGTTTCAGAAGACGTCTTGAAATGTTATCAGGGAAAGGGAACGACATATCACGATAAAAAGAACCACTACGCTGAGGTGACAATACCGGTTAAAGACGGCAAAAAAGTTGTGGGAGTTATTTTGATGAGCGTTTCGACTGATGCTATTTTAAATAATCAGGTGGAACTGGAAACGAAAGCTACAATTATTGTAATCACAATGGCGATTATTATTTTGCTGCTGGCATTTGTACTTTCTGCCCTTATGGTAAAACCTTTTGCAAGAATTACGAAGGCGATTGAAGATGTAAATGAGGGATATGATTCGGATAATCTTCATGAGAATGCGTATACGGAAACAACATTGATATCGGAAGCGTTTAATAAGATGCTTGGGCGTCTTAAGGTAGTCGATGATTCCAGACAGGAATTTGTATCAAATGTCTCTCACGAGTTGAAGACACCTCTTACGTCAATGAAAGTGTTGGCGGATTCCCTGCTTGCACAGGAAGACGTTCCGGTAGAACTGTATCAGGAGTTTATGGGTGACATTGCGGAAGAGATAGAAAGGGAGAATAAAATCATCAATGATTTACTTTCTCTTGTAAAGATGGACAAAACAACGATGAACCTGACCGTACAGCCGGAAAATATCAATGAACTGGTGGAACGTATTTTGAAACGTTTAAGACCTATAGCGGCGCAGCGCAATATTGAACTTGTATTTGAGTCGTTCCGTCCTGTGACGGCAGAGGTGGACGAGGTGAAACTGACATTGGCGCTATCCAATCTTGTGGAAAATGCCATTAAGTACAACAGGGACGATGGCTGGGTACATGTTTCCTTAAATGCAGACCATAAGTATTTTTATGTGAAAGTTGCGGATTCGGGAATCGGAATTCCGAAGGAAGATACAGAGCATATTTTTGAAAGATTTTATCGTGTTGATAAATCACATTCAAGAGAAATAGGCGGTACGGGACTTGGACTTGCCATTGCTCGAAATGCGATTGTTATGCACAGAGGTGCGGTAAAAGTGTACAGTGAAGAGGGAGAAGGAACGACATTTACCGTTCGTGTTCCGCTGACGTACATCGTTTAAAAGAGGGAAAGTATATGAAGAGGCAGAAAATAACAGTAATAATAGGTGTTCTGATGCTTGTACTTTTGTCGGGCTGTCAATCAAAAGAGGAAAAAGAAGGGAAAGGTCCTTTTCTTTATTATGTTAATATGGAAGGAACTGCACTGGAAAAAGAATCCTATGAAATAAAAGAAGATACACCTGAGAAAGCAGTAAATAAAATGCTTGAGAAACTGGCAGAAACGCCTGAGACAATCGAGGTAAAGGCGCCTATTCCGCCGGAAGTAAAGATAAAAAAAGTGGAAGTCAAGGCAGATGAAGTGCATATCCATATGAATGAGAAATACTTGGAACTGGAAGAGGTAGAAGAAATTCTCTGCCGCGCGTCCATTGTGCAGTCGCTGACACAGATTGATGGGATTGAAAAGGTGGCGTTTTATATAGGAGAAGAACCGTTCAGAACGAAAAGCGGAGATGTTGTAGGTTTTATGAAAGCGGATTCTTTTGTAAAAGATACGAAAAATGCGTTGAAGTCCAGCCAGCAGACGACACTGACTTTGTTTTTCGCAAATGAGAAAGGGGACGGGCTTATTTCCGAAAAAGTAAATGTAAGATATTCGGGAGATACGTCCATAGAAAAACTTGTTATTGAGCAGTTGATGAAAGGACCGGAAACGAGCGGGGCAAAACCTGTATTGCTTTCGCAGGTAAAAGTATTGAATGTTTCCGTGAAAGACGGAATATGTTATGTAAATTTTGATAAACAATTTTTGGAGCAAAAGTTTGATGTTGAACCGAAAGTTGTTATTTACAGCATCGTCAATTCACTGATCAGTAACGGAAAAGCGAGCCGTGTACAGATTTCAGTGGAGGGGGAAACATCGGTAAAATTTCAGGAGGCAGTTTATCTGAATGAGCCTTTTGACAGAAATGTGGAATTAGTAGAGCATGAATAAATGAGAAAAAGACCACTTTGTATAGTTTGCAGTATTCTTATTGCCGTACAGGTTTTCTTGTTTGTGGCGGGAATCAGAGAGATGGTTCCCGCCACAGAGTCTTTTAAAGAGTTTGAAGGGAAACAGGTCGGTGTATCGGGGCAAATCTATCGAAAAGAAAAGAGTTCTAACGGGCAAATCTTATATCTGAAAGATGCAAGGATTCTGCATCGGAATCACAGAATAAAAAATATAAAAATAACGGTGTATGATAAAACGATGATGAAAACCGCACTCGGAAATAAAATTTCTGCTGTGGGGACAGTTCGTTTTTTCGATGTGCCAAGAAATTTTGGGAACTATGACCAGAAATTTTATTATGAAAAACAGGGGATTTCTTTGTCCGTCTTTTCCACGAAAGTGAAAATGCTGTCAGAGGAAACATGGGCTGTAAGAGAAGGACTTTTAAAGTTTCGGGAAAAATGTCATCAGATTGTATGTGGCATATTGGGAAAAGAAAAAGGCGGTATGATAAGTGGAATATTACTGGGAGAAAAAAGTGAGATGAGTCCAAAATGGAAGGAAATGTATCAGGTAAACGGAATAGGGCATATTTTGGCCATTTCCGGTCTTCATCTGTCGTTTATTGGAAATTTCCTGTATAAAGGTCTTCGGAAAATGGGATTTTCCTACAAAATATCAGGGGGAGCGGTCAGTGTTTTTCTGATTTTGTATACGGTGATGACGGGAGCGGGAGTATCCACCCTCAGAGCGTTAATGATGTTTCTTATTAAAATCGGGGCGGATATAACAGGGAGAGTATATGATTTGCCGACAAGTCTTAGTGTGGCTGCCGCTGTTATTATCTGCCGGTCTCCACAGTATTTCTTTGATGCGGGATTTTTACTTTCTTTTGGTGCGGTTCTTGGTATTATTTTGTTGAAGCCGATTTTAGAAAAACTCTTTCCATGTGAAAAGAAATGGGCGGAAGGTATCTGTTTCAGCGTAGCAATCCAACTTTTTCTGTTTCCGGTTACGCTGTATTTCTTTTTTGAAGTGCCGACGTATGCACTTTTGTTAAATATATTTGTTATTCCGCTTATGCCTTTTTTGCTTGGAATGGCGCTTTTTGGAGTTGCTATCTGCTTTATATTTCAGTCCTTAGGCGTATGGATTTTAAAAGGGAGCGGATTTTTTCTAACGCTGTACAACCGTTTATGTGAATTGGCGATGGAGTTTCCGCACCCGAGAATAGTTTTGGGAAAACCAAAATGGTGGCAGGTTGTAGTTTGTTATCTGCTTTTACTTCTTTTTATACTATATATGCAGAGAAAAGAGGAAAAAGTGGAAAAGAGATATAGGAAGGCGGTAATCTTTTTTTCTATATTTTTATTTACAGTCCCAAATAATCTCGCTAGAGGTGAATTGGAAATCACTATGCTGGACGTGGGGCAGGGAGATGGAATTTTCATGTGTGGTCCTGAAAAAGTGACCTATCTGATTGACGGTGGAAGCAGTGACGTGAAACAGGTGGGGAAATACAGGATAGAACCCTTTTTAAAGGCGAAGGGCGTGGAAACGGTGGACTATGTTTTTGTTTCCCACGGAGATTTGGATCATTTGAGTGGAATTGATGAGATGCTTGCGAGACAGAAAACAGGAATTACAATCAAAAATCTTGTTCTTCCCGCGAAAAAAGTGTGGGATAAGACGTTGACAAAGTTGGCAAACAAGGCGATTCGTTTCGGAACCAAAGTATTTGTTTTGCAAAAAGGGCAGCAGTTGACAGAGGGTGATATGAAAATACAGTGTATTTTTCCGAGCGATACTTATGAAGGGGAAGTGGGAAATGCAAGTTCCATGGTACTTTCCCTGCAATACGGAGAATTTGACGCACTGTTTACCGGGGACGTGGAAGGGGAAGGTGAAAAGGAATTGGAAGAGGAAATAAGCGGAAGGTATGATGTACTGAAAGTGGCGCACCACGGTTCGAAGCATTCTACGAAAGAGGAAATATTGGATAAACTGCGGGCAAAAATCGGGCTGATTTCAAGCGGGCGGAAAAACTCTTACGGACACCCGCATAAAGAATTGCTGGACAGGTTAGAAAAAGCAAATATATCCGAATACGGTACAAAAGAAAATGGGAGTGTTACCTTAAAGACGGACGGAAGAGAAATGGAGATAGAGTGCTATTTATTTTCCTTGCAGAAAAAATAAGATTTGATTATACTGTAGAGAGAATGTATGCGAGGAGAGAACGATGAAGAGTCTGAATGAAGATTTAAAGACAGGGAACTTTAAGCAGGTTTACCTTCTGTTTGGAGAGGAAAACTATTTAAAAAAACAATATAAGGACAGATTGACAAAGGCGTTGATTTCAGATGGGGATACGATGAATTATGCTTACTACGAGGGAAAGGGAATAGACGTTAAAGAAATCATTGATTTGTCGGAAACAATGCCTTTTTTCAGTGAGAGAAGGCTGATTGTCATTGAAAATTCAGGATTTTTCAAAAATGCTACTGCTGAACTTGCGGAATATATGAAAGAAATTCCGGAGACCACTTATTTCATTTTTGTGGAAACAGAGTTGGATAAAAGAGGAAAAATGTTTAAGGCGGTAAAAGATAAGGGGAGAATAGTTGAACTTGCAAGGCAGGACGAGAAAACTTTAGTGCGTTGGATTTATGGCAATGTAAAAAAAGAAGGAAAACAGATTGCGGAGTCAACTATTTACTATCTGTTGTCAAAGTGTGGAACGGATATGGAAAATCTGCAAAAGGAGATGGAAAAACTTTTCTGTTACACATTAAATAACGATGTGATTAATATGGAGGATATAGATGCAATCTGTACAACGCAGATTACAAATGAAATCTTTGACATGGTCAACGCGGTTGCGGAGAAAAAGCAAAAGAGGGCGTTGGACAGATATTATAATTTGCTGGCGTTAAAAGAACCGGCAATGCGAATTTTGTATCTTCTTTCCAGACAGTTCCGTCTTTTAATGGAAGTAAAGGAAATGGCAGGAGAAGGGTATGACAAAAAAACGATTGCTTCCAAGGCGGGGCTGCACCCTTATGCCGTAGGAAAATATATAGAGCAGTCGAGAAGTTTTTCGCAGGAAGAATTGAGAAAGATTTTGGAAGAAAGTGTGGATATAGAAGAGAGAGTAAAAACAGGACGTTTGGGAGATGTGCTGGCGGTGGAACTTTTCATTGTCAAATACTCTTCAAATAGTGTATAATAATCAATTAGATTAGAGTAATTGGAGGAAAAAACGTGGCAGGAATAGAACAGAGTAAAATACGAAATTTTTGCATTATTGCACATATAGATCACGGTAAGTCAACTTTGGCAGACCGTATTATTGAAAAGACAGGACTTTTGACGAGCAGGGAAATGCAGTCTCAGGTGCTTGACAATATGGAATTGGAAAGAGAACGTGGGATTACGATTAAGGCACAGACAGTCCGTACGGTTTACCGTGCAAAGAATGGAGAGGAATATATTTTTAACCTAATTGATACACCGGGACATGTAGATTTCAACTATGAGGTGTCAAGAAGTCTTGCTGCCTGTGACGGGGCAATTCTTGTTGTCGATGCGGCGCAGGGTGTGGAGGCACAGACATTGGCGAATGTATATTTGGCGTTAGACCATGATTTAGATGTTATGCCGGTCATCAATAAGATAGATTTGCCAAGTGCAGAGCCGGAGAGAGTTATCGAAGAAATCGAAGATGTCATTGGGATTGAGGCGGAAGATGCTCCGCGCATTTCAGCAAAAACCGGATTAAACGTAGATGACGTCCTTGAACAGATTGTAGAGAAAATCCCTGCACCGACAGGAGATGCAGACGCACCTTTGCAGGCGTTGATTTTTGATTCCGTATATGATTCGTATAAAGGTGTCATTGTATTTTGCCGAATCAAAGAGGGAACAGTGAAAAAAGGAACAACGATTCAGATGATGGCAACAGGGGCAAAGGCGGAAGTTGTGGAAGTCGGATATTTTGGAGCGGGACAGTTTATTCCTTGTGATGAATTGAGTGCGGGAATGGTTGGTTATATTACAGCGAGCCTCAAAAATGTAAAAGATACACGCGTGGGTGATACGATTACAAATGCGTCAAATCCTTGTAAAGAGGCGCTTCCGGGATATAAGAAAGTACAGCCGATGGTATACTGCGGTATGTATCCGGCAGACGGTGCAAAATATCAGGATTTAAGAGATGCTTTGGAGAAATTACAGTTAAACGATGCCGCGCTTCAGTTTGAACCGGAAACATCAATTGCATTGGGATTCGGTTTCCGATGCGGATTTTTAGGTCTTCTTCATTTGGAAATCATTCAGGAACGTCTGGAGAGAGAATATAATTTAGACTTGGTGACAACGGCACCGGGAGTTATCTACAAAGTGCATAAGACAAACGGAGAAGTCATTGACTTGACGAACCCGTCAAATCTTCCGGATCCTGCAGAAATTGACTATATGGAAGAACCTATGGTAAAAGCAGAAATTATGGTAACCTCAGAGTTTATCGGAGCGATAATGGATCTTTGTCAGGAAAGACGAGGCGTATATCAGGGAATGGAATATATCGAAGAAACGAGAGCTGTTCTTCATTATCATTTACCGTTAAATGAGATTATCTATGACTTCTTTGATGCATTAAAATCCCGTTCAAGAGGATATGCTTCCTTTGATTATGAAATGCTCGGTTACGAGAAATCCGAACTGGTTAAACTGGATATTCTTATTAATAAAGAAGAAGTCGATGCTTTATCTTTCATTGTGTTTAGTGGAAGCGCATATGAGCGTGGAAGAAAAATGTGTGAAAAACTGAAAGAAGAAATACCGAGACAGTTGTTTGAAATACCGATTCAGGCTGCTGTGGGAAGTAAAATCATTGCAAGAGAAACAGTAAAAGCAATGCGTAAAGACGTACTTGCAAAATGCTACGGGGGTGATATTTCCCGTAAGAGAAAATTGTTGGAGAAACAAAAAGAAGGAAAGAAGAGAATGCGTCAGGTGGGAAATGTAGAAATCCCACAGAAAGCATTTATGAGCGTATTGAAACTGGACGATAAATAACTTGAATTGGGGACGTAGTAAAATTGAGAAATGCTACGTCCCCAATTCAAATTTACCCCGTCCCTTTTTGGAGGAAATGAAGATGAGAAGAGATTTAGAACTATACATTCACATTCCGTTTTGCGTGAAAAAGTGTGCATACTGCGACTTTTTATCGGGGCCGGCAGACGAAGAAACAATGGAATATTATGTTCGGGCGCTTATCCGTGAGATAGAATCGATTGAAAGTATGAAAGAGATGTATCGGGTGGTCACTGTTTTTGTGGGTGGCGGCACCCCGTCTGTTTTGGGTGGTGAACAGATAGAAAGAATTTTTGCGGCATTGAGAGAAAAGTTTGCTATGGAAAGTGTAAGGGAAGTGACTATTGAGGCAAATCCCGGAACGGTAACGAGGGAGAAACTGAAAGCGTATAGGAGTGCAGGGATAAATCGAATTAGTTTCGGTTTACAGTCGGCAAATAACGGAGAATTGAAACAGTTGGGCAGAATACATACATATGAAGAATTTTTGGAAAGTTATATGCTGGCGAGGGAGGAAGGATTTGATAATATTAACATTGATTTGATTTCCGCCATTCCGAATCAGACGGTGGAAAGTTGGAAGAGTACGGTGGACAGAATTTTGAAATTGCAGCCGGAACATATTTCAGCGTACAGTTTGATTGTAGAAGAGGGAACTCCTTTTGAAAAAATGTATGGGGAGGACGGAAACAGAAAAGAAGAACTTCCAAGCGAGGAAGAAGAGCGTTTGATTTATCAAAAGACAAAGAAGTGGCTTCAAGAAGCGGGATATGAGCGATATGAAATTTCCAATTATGCAAAGAAGGGATATGCCTGCAGACATAATCTCGGTTACTGGGAGAGAAAAGAATATTTAGGTTTGGGACTTGGAGCATCTTCACTTATAGGAAATGTACGTTTTCAGAATACGGAAGAAATGAAAACATATTTGAAATATTCTGACGATGTAAGAAAAAGAAAACAGAATGAGGAAGTTCTGACAAAAGAGGAAGAACTGGAAGAAATAATTTTTCTCGGATTGCGTAAAAAGGACGGAATTTCTAAAAAGGAAGTGGATTTTTTTTGCGGAGAGCAGATAGAAAAAATGATTTGTCAGGGATTTTTAGAGGAAAAAGATGGGAACATTAGATTGACCGAGAGAGGAATTGACATCAGTAACTATGTGTTTGCGGAAATATTGGCGTAAATATACAGAAAGAAACAGCGGGAGTATCCCAAAGTTTGTGTAAACCTCCAAACTGATG
>ERZ773204.825-NODE-825-length-25824-cov-5.662967_pt1 | contig 25824 bp, 27 predicted proteins | sample MGYA00581007_ERZ773204 | MGnify/ENA primary metagenome ERZ773204 (study PRJEB29015, sample SAMEA2737757) | human gut metagenome | biome: human gut; feature: human-associated habitat; material: faeces | place: China | collected 2012 ... | reverse complement strand
ATAGTGCTTTGCCATAATGAGATCCTCCTTCAGTGCGGTACCTACATTGTACCATAATTTTTCTTATAAGGAATTCTCATTTTGACTTGTACTATTTATATTCTGACACCATTTCCTCCTTTAAAGCATACAGTTTTTGCATAACCGTTTTACATATTTCATTTTGAGGGTATCACCATGGACAATCTGAATACCATAAAGTTGTTCATATTCTGCAATAAGATTGGCGGTTTTTAGTAATAGTTTTTCCTGAAAGTTCTCCAAGTCCATAAAGAAGATTAGACATTTCAGCGAGAATCTGTTTCGCACATGGAGCAAAATGAATGTTTCGGAAGCGTGCGAAAGTAGCATGAACAGGAACTGGTTTTCCTTCTAAAAGGTACATGAAATTAATATTCCGTTTACAGTTCCGTTCCATAGAACGAGAGGAATAATCTCCATTCATATAAGAATATAAAACAATCTTCAAGAGAGTTCTTGGCGAAAATGTATTTATTCTTTCATAAGTAGAATATAAGTCAGTTAAATCCATAGCCTCCACAAACTGACTCAGCAACCGCACAGAATCATCTACCGGGATGATTGTCTCTAAATTTAAAGAGTCTCTAAATTTAAAGGAAGTTTTAGTTGATATCCTTCCTCATTCAAAGTATAATTCTTGTGTAATAATATAAGATTTAGCATACTTATATTTGTAATTGATTAATAGAATACGAGGTGAGGAATGAGATGAAATTAAGTAGAAATCAAACAAAATCCTTACAAGGAATAGCAATATTATTTATGTTTGGGCTTCACTTATTTAACAGAAGTGATATTTCAAATTATTATGATGTAAATATATGCATAGGGGGAGTACCCCTGTTAACTCATATATCATATATATTTGATGCCTGTGTTCCAATCTATTTGTTTTGTAGTGGATATGGACTTTATATAAGTGAGGCTGCAGGAAGTTGTATGAAGAAAAGAATACAGAGAGTTCTTAAACTATTAGTTCGCTTTTGGATTATTATGATTCTTACTTGCTGCGTAGGTTTCGCCCTTGGAATGAAAGAACGTTTTCCGGGAAGTGCATTAAACCTCATTTTAAATGCATTATTGATTAAAAATAGTTACGTCGGAGCATTTTGGTTTGTACAGACTTATACAATACTGGCATTGTTATCTGGAGTTTTCTTTAAACTGATTAAGAAATATTCATATTGGATTATATTGCCGATTTCCCTTGTACTCTATGTGGGAGCATTTGGAATTGAGTACATTGTTTTAGAACAAATTCAAATAGAAGAGGTTAAACTTTTGATAAATGCCTTGATACTTTTCATGCGTTCACAGTTTTCTTTTGTAATTGGAATGATTCTGGCGAAAGAAAATGTAGTAAATCGCTGGAAGTTGTTATTAAAAATCAGAAATAATCTGGTATTATCATGGGTGTTTTTGGCAGTTGTAATTGTGATAAGAGCGAATTTACGACATATGATATTTGCACCATTTTCTGCAATTGTACTAATTATATTGTTTGGAACATATAATTGGGGAAATGTTAGAGAAAAGATATTGTTATTCTTTGGTAAACATTCCACGAATATGTGGCTGACTCATATGCAGTTTTATATGATATTTACACCGACACTTGTATTTGCTTCTAGAAATGTGTTTATTATAATGTTCACTTTAGTAATACTTTCGCTCATAGCATCTTATGTTATAGATTGGATTTATAACAGCGTGAGTGTGATAGTTTTCAAGAAGTAGGACAATGAGATGTGGTAATGTTTGGACTAGTTGATATTTTTGGAAATATCATGGAAGTAGAGATAGAGTATTTGCTTTGTTAGGGGATAATCAAAATGAATGAGAGAAAGAGAAGCAACGAATGTAAAGTATTAGAAGGACGGAATCTTTGCTGGAAAATGAATACGCATCAATGGCGCTTGCGCTGAAAAAGGCAAAAGATAAAGAGGGGAAAGTTTTGTATGATCAGGAAAACATTTATGAATGGATAGATTATGCCATAAAAATGGGAATTGAACAAGTATTTAATTAAAGAAGAAATGATGATGGTATGGGAGGAAACGTGGGGAATGGGTGATAAAGAAACTTGTCAAAAAGAAAGGGAAAGTATCGGATAATTTAGCCACATCAGGGAGGAAAGTTTTATTATCAGCAGGTTTTATAGGTTTAGCGTTAAAATGCGATGCTTTATATGGTAGGTACTTAGTGGCAGGTGTTACAGTAATTATGTTTGTAGCGCTTGTATTAGCGTTGGGGTTACTTTTTGAAAGCAGACCAGGTGACTTTTCAGGAGCGTTTTATCTTGCTAAATTGGTAGTAAAAATAGCCGTTATGATTGATTCGTTGTTAGACCCTGTTATTAATTTTATCATTCGAAAAGAGTTTGAGTGGTTGGGGATAGAAACGATTTAAATTTTATGCTGAATCTAAAAGCCAGGAATTATTTTAGAAAAAAGTTGCCTATATTTTGTAACATTTTCCAAGTAGAAAACTCATTTTCATTCTGCTACAATTAACTTATAGAATTCCTCTGCAATGGAGGAATAAAATGGGAAGAATAAAACGATTAAAGGAACTCACGATCAAAGATAATTTTATGTTTGGCGCAGTGATGATGGACGAGGATAACTGCAAGGGACTCTTGGAAAGAGTGCTTGAGATACCTATTGAGCGGGTGGAAGTAAGCAAAGAAAAGAGTATTGTGTATCACCCGGAGTATAAAGGTGTCCATTTAGATTTATATGCAAAAGATACTAAGCAAACTCGTTATAATGTAGAGATGCAAGTAAAGAAGAAATCAGCACTTGGAAAGCGAAGCCGCTATTATCAAAATCAGATGGATATGGAAATGCTGTTGTCCGGATCAGAATATGAAGAACTCCCGAATACATATGTGATTTTTATATGTGATTTTGATCCGTTTGGAGAAGAAAAATATCGGTATACATTTCAAGTATCGTGTAAAGAATCTTCAAAAGTAGATTTGGAAGACGGACGAAAAATTGTATTTTTGAGTACTTACGGCAAAAACGAGAGTGAAGTTCCAAAGGAATTGGTAACATTCCTAAAATATGTGAAAGAAGACCTTGAAGGAAGTGAAAAGGAATTTCACGATTCATATGTGGAACAATTACAAAAGTTTGTTCGCAAAGTCAAGGGAAACAGAGAGATGGAGGAACGTCTTATGGTTTTTGAAGAGATGTTGAAAGAGGAATATGCGGCAGGTCAGATAGAAGAACGGAAGGAGATCTTACTTTTATTTTTACAAAATCTTGGAACAGTTCCGGAGACACTTTGTAGCCAAATTCAAAATCAACAGGATTTGGAAGTGCTAAAGCAGTGGACGCAACTTGCATTTCAGTCAAAATCTGTAGAGGAATTTTCAGCAAAGATAAAAGCATAATCTAAGTACCTGTAACCATAACCGTTCTGGAAAAGGTTACAGGTAAAACAAAAACAAGTCATGCCGTTTCAGGCAAGTATTCAGAGAGAAGAGCAGAGGAATTCTATTCAATTGAAAAGAATTATGTTATAATTTGGCGGAGAAATAGGGAGATTAATATATTAAGTGAAGAGGTATTTTTATGAATGCACTCATTGGCAATTTTTTTGGCTATTTAAAACTCTATACATCTAGAATTATTCCTTTTTTACTGATAGGGGCATTTTTTGAATGTCTGTTTTTATTTCTAACTTATAAAGGATATATAAAATATAAACAAAGGTCATATGGAAGAATAATCAGTAGCATTTTCTTATCATTATCGATAGCCCTGGTTATTGTCATGACACTTTACGGACGTCAGCCGGGAATGGAAAACGAATACAGATTTCAACTTTTTGCGTCTTATATAGAAGTTTTCAAGGAGAAAAATGTAGAGGTTTTGCTTCAAATTATTATGAATATTTTTATGTTTATTCCGATTGGTTTTTTATTGCCATATTGTTTTAAAAAATTTGAGAAAAGTAAAACAGTATTTTTTACTACTATATTGTTTTCAGGAATTATTGAATGTACGCAGGGAATATTTAGAATGGGAATGTTTGAGGCAGATGACATTTTAGGAAATGTCCTTGGAGCAGAGTTAGTTTTTTTCCTTTTTTGTCTGGTGCGTAAAATCTGTCAAAAATTTGTAGGATTTCACGAATAGCAAAAATTTTTCTATTCTGTTACAATATAACTATAGAATTCCTCTACATAGTGGAGGAGCATATGAGAAAAACACGATTGGAAGAACTTACAATCAAACATAATTTTATGTTTGGTGCAGTGATGATTGACCCTGAAAAATGCAAAGGATTTTTGGAAAGAAAAAGTATGTTTATACTTTTCAGACACAGTGTAGGGAATCTGAAGAAACTGAGTTGGAAGACGGAAGAAATATTTTATTTCTAAGCACACATGGTGAAAATGAATCGGAAGTATCGAAAGAATTAGTGAGTTTTTTGAAGTTTGTAAAGGCGGATTTACAGGGAAGTGAAGAAGATTTTCACGATGTCTATGTCAAAAGACTTCAGGAGTTTATTCATCATGTAAAAGAAAATCGCAAAATGGAGGAACGTTTTATGGTTTTTGAAGAAATGCTGAGAGATGAACGAAAAGAAGGCAGAAAAGACGCCTTACATCAAATTGTAATGAAAATGTTTTTGCAGGGATTTGATGATGAAAAGATTATGGAGATCTGTGAGATTTCTAAAGAAGAATTAGAAAGTTATAAACAGGAAAAGTAAACGTTTTAATAGTTCTAAATGTCTGTATGACCATGATTTGAAAGTGAGCATACAGACATATCTGATAAACAATTCAATGCCGTTTCAGGCAAATATTCAATGAAAAGTAGAGGAATTCTATTCAATTCAAGTAACTTATGCTATAATTTTCCATGACTAAAACAAAAGAGAAGGAGCACGTGAATGAAAAAGGGTAAACGTCAAACCATGCGCCTGACATTAAATGAAACGCCGCTTTTTTATGAGCGGCGTGGTTTCCTGCATTCGTCTGGAAGTTCTGATGACCAAGGCATCAGATCATCTAATTCCGCAGGATCTATATTTCCTTGTTTATCGCAGCGTTTCGGCAGCTCTGTGAGGATATACTTAAAGTAGTAATACGGCCGCAGGTTGTTCAGCTTCGCAGTTTCTGAAATGCTGTACACCAGTGCACTGGCATTCGCCCCGTTTGCGGTGTTGTGGAACATCCAGTTTTTCTTTCCGATGCAGAAGGTCCGGATTGCCCGTTCCGAAGCCGAGTTGTCAATGGGAACATCGCCGTCTTCCAGGAAAACTTTAAGATATTTTTCCTGGTTGATCAGGAAGTTCAGTCCCTGGGCCGTTTTTGATTTCGGCGGTACAGCACATTCCGCAGCCTGTTGTTTTACCCACGCAAAGAATTCCTCAACCATCGGCCGGATCACCTCCTGCCGCTTTTGAAGACGTTCTTCCGACGAGAGCCCTTTTAGCTCCGTATCGATATTATAGAATCCTGCAATCTTTTGCAGTGCCTGATATGCAACCGACTGTTTGACCGCCTGTGGGTCTTTTTTATCGGCTGCTTTTACTGCATCTGCAAAATCGCGCCTTGCATGTGCCCAGCAGTTCGCGTTTGTTACCTCTGGGAGTTTCCTTTCAAGTACGTGGTACTGCTGGAGGCTGTCCGTTACAAGGATCCCTTTATAGTCCCGGTAAAAATCCAGAGGTTTGTGGTGGTCGCGCCCTTTCTGGTATTCATAGATCACGATGGGGTGCTCCTTATACAGTTCACCGGAACGGTGCACCCACATGTAACACTTGCTGTTGGGATGATCGCTGTCTGCTATCACCTGCGTCGGCGTTTCATCAGACTGTGTGACATGCAGCGACAGCAGTTCTGATTTCATCCGCTCAACAAAAGGTGCAAAGTATCTGTCAGCACATTTGATGATCCAGTTGGACATGGTCTGCCGGGATATCTTTACACCATTGCGCTCGAATTCCTGCTCGATCCGGTGAAGTGCGGATGAGTTTACATACTTTACGTTCAGGATAGCTGCCAGCAGGGACGGGGTCACAATGCTGTTCCGGAGCAGATCCTTTGGCCTTTCTCCGCGGATGAATTCGTCCTGATGGTCGCCGTCAGTCCCAACATATACTTCGACCGTATGAACCTCAACGGTCCATGATGCCGGCTCGTAGCGAAGCCTCTTATAGGTCTCACTTGGAATCTGACGCCAGTTGCCATCGCCATAGAAGGCATCCAGTTCTTCTTTGGAAACATGATACGGCGGAAGGATCTCTACAGGGAAATCTTTCAGATCCAGATCCCGTTTTCCTTTTTTCTTCTGACTCCGCTTGGTGGGCAGGATCTCATCTGCAGAAGGTTCTGGAACTGATGCATCATATGCAGCTTCTGCTTCATCAAAAAAGGAGAGCTGTCCGTCGATCGATTTTAAAGTTTCCGTATGTTTGCCAAAACGATAGCTGTTGGCGAGGCGTACCTGTTCGATCAGTTTTTCTATGTTCTGGTTCAGCATATCCAGCTGTCCCTGCATGGAAAGAACCATGGTAATCAGTTCCTCGCGGCTGCAGTTATTCAGTTCAGTAAGTGTATGTTTATGATCCATTGTCCCGCTCCTTTTCACTGTATCCATTATAACAGAAACAACGGAAAATGGCGAATTTCCAAGAATGACGTCTTCGTCATTATGCCTATGTGCCAAAAAGCCGTATAACGTCCATAAACATAAGAAAATATAGTATTTTCAAGGTTCAAAAAATTTATTTTCAATCATTCTCAGATGCACTGAGTGCGTCTGGAAAGAGTGAAAACCTATGTTACAACGACTGATTTTTGACCTGATGAAAACGCTGAAAAAATCTCTGTTTTGCACAAAAGTCAGAGTGCTCTTTTCGGATGGACCTCTTTGATCTTTGGATCCAGTGGGTTCAGTCCGAGCATCAGATACTGGAACTGTTCCTCTGTAAGTTCTGCAGCTTCCTGTTCTGTCCTGGGCCAGGTCAGGGATCCGTCTTCTAAGCGTTTGTACAGAAGCAGGAATCCATCTCCCATCCAAAGCAGACCTTTGATCCGGTCGGATCTTCTTCCGCAGAAAAGAAAAAGAGTTCCTTTTTCAAAAGGATTCTGATGGTATCTGTCACCGATGATCATGGACAGTCCGTCAATGCCTTTCCGCAGATCAACATATCCGCAGGCGAGTACAACCCTGCGGATTCCTGCTGCATCGTTAAGCATGACGGATCACCTGGAAGATCCTGTCAAGCAGGGCTTCCGAAATATCGTTAGATATCGCAATGGATAAAGCACCATTTTTGATGATGGCAACCGGAGGTTGTTCCTGAAAGGAGTGTATCGGTTCTTCCTGCCTGCTTAACGGAACAGAGATCTCAGCAAACGTGATTTCCGAAGATGAAGTGACTGGTGGCATCTGCATTTGCTCATACGCTTCTTTGCGGAATTTTCGGAGCCAGTAATAATAAGATTTTTCTTTGATACCATTATCGGCAAGCCATTGCTTCACGGTCATATTTTCCGGCCTTTGCTGACATTGTTCTATAATGTTCAGCCAGTTGGTGCGTCTTACATCATGAGTTGATTGGTCCATACTTTAGTCCTCCTCTAAAAAACTAGTTAGTTTTTTCGTACTTTTTAGAGTATCTCATAAATGCGCTGATCCGGCTAGGCGAGTGGTTTGACGTTTACGAAAAAGGGAATATTTACAACACTCGTAGTATTTTGGTGTGGGCTTATTTTTTGGTTTTCGGCACAGCCGGCAGTGGAATCGGCAAAAATGAGTCACTCGGTAGGAAAGGTAATCGGGGAAGTGCTTGTCCCGGATTTTAAGACACTTTCTGCAGAGGAACAGGAAAAAATAGCGGAGAAAATAGATTATCCGATAAGAAAAACAGCACATGCAATGGAGTATGCAGTTCTTGGAGGACTGCTTGTGCTGATGTACGGCAGTTATGGGATTATCGGTAAGAAAGGAATGGCGTACGGTATTTTGACAGGTGTGGCGTATGCAATGACAGATGAGATACATCAGTTGTTTGTTCCGGGAAGAAGTTGCCAGGTGACGGACGTTTTGATTGACAGTGCGGGAGTGCTTTTTGGAAGTATTATTGGCGTATTGATTTTCATTTCTACAGTAAAACAGAGGAGAAGGTAATGTACCTACTCCTCTATTACATGAATTTCTAAATAATCAAAATCAATGGAATCTACAAAATTGTCCTGATAAAATCTTGCTTTATCATGTTTTTTAAATTCTGAGATTGTAGAGTCCAACCAAATCGGTTTACTCAAATCGAAGGCGTAACAGATTTCATCTAAAGCGTGAAATATTTTGTGTGTTCTTGTATCAGAAGAATCATCACAAATAACGGTATCCTGCAGCATTCGATTGTCTTTAAATATTTTTCCCCAAAGGCGAAACATCATTATTCCTCCGTTTATCTGTATGATAAAAAGGATTATAACATTTCAAGACTTGTTTTTCCAGTATATATGGTGTATTAATATAAAAGAAAAAGAAGGAAGAGGAGAAGGGAATGAACTGGTTAAAGAAGATATTAGATAAAATTTTTATTGATGGATTAAGTGGAATGGCACAGGGATTGTTTGCTACACTGATTGTAGGGACGATTGTGCAGCAGATAGGAACACTTGTCGGAGGAGAGACGGGAAATTATATTTTTCTTGTGGGAAAAGTGGCGGCATCGCTTACGGGAGCGGGCATTGGTGTGGGAGTGGCACATCGCTTTCAGGAGAGTTCGCTTGTTGTTTTGTCATCGGCGGCGGCCGGAATGATTGGAGGATATGCGGGAAATCTTTTGGCGGGAAGTATGGTTTCGGGAGGAAACGTTATACTGGTAGGGCCGGGAGAACCTCTCGGAGCATTTATTGCTGCGTTTATTGGTATTCAGGCAGGGCATTTGATATCGGGAAAGACGAAGATAGATATTTTGCTTACCCCAATCGTAACAATTGGAATTGGTGGAACAACCGGGATTTTGGTGGGACCGTCTATTTCCAAATTTATGATGGGATTGGGAGATATGATAAACTGGGGAACGGAGCAGCATCCTCTGATTATGGGAATAGTTGTATCTGTTTTAATGGGAATGGCATTGACACTTCCGATTAGTTCGGCGGCGCTTGGCGTTATTTTAAATTTGAACGGACTGGCGGCAGGAGCGGCGACAGTAGGGTGCTGCTGCAATATGATTGGATTTGCGGTGGCAAGCTTTAGAGAGAATAAATTGGGCGGACTTTTGGCACAGGGAATTGGAACGTCTATGCTGCAGATGCCTAACATTGTGAGAAATCCGCTTATCTGGCTTCCGGCTATTTTGTCCAGTGCGATTTTAGGACCTGTAGGGACAATTCTGCTAAAGATGACAAATAATGCTACGGGAGCAGGAATGGGAACGGCAGGCCTTGTAGGGCAGATTATGACGTGGCAGACGATGACGGCCGTAGAGTCTCCTACAATCGTTGTGATTAAGATTGTGGCGATACAGATTTTACTTCCGGCCATTGTTACTGTGTGTATTTCTGAATTTATGAGAAAAAAAGGCTGGATTAAGTCGGGAGATATGAAACTGGATTTATAAACATGGGAGGATAAAGATGAGTACAGGGTTAATACATATTTATTGTGGAGATGGCAAAGGGAAAACAACGGCGGCGGTCGGACAGGCGGTGCGGTCTGCGGGCTATGGATACAAAGTACTGTTTTATCAGTTTCTTAAAAATAATAATTCCAGTGAGAGAAGGAGTTTGGAGCAGTTAGAAAATATTACCTGCATAAGAGGGCGTGATGAAGTGAAATTTTCTTTTCAGATGAGTGAGGAAGAAAAGAAAGAAATCCGCAGTTATCACAGGGAACAGTTGAGAATGCTGAGGAATGAAGTGCCAAACTATGATGTCCTGATTTTGGACGAGGCGGTATGTGTCACGGGAATCAGTTTGCTGGACGAGGAAGAACTCGTCTCTTTTTTGGAAAATAAGCCGAAAAAGTTAGAAGTTGTGCTGACGGGACATACAGTTTCGGACAGGATACTTCAGATGGCAGATTATGTGACGGAAATGAAAAAGGTAAAACATCCGTTTGACAGAGGAGTTCAGGCGAGAAAAGGGATTGAGATGTAACTATATATAAAAAAACTGTGAACTCTATGACAGCCATCGCATAGTATGATATACTGAGTAAAGTTGAGAAACTCTTCAGAAGCAGGAGGAGAAAGAGAATGCAGGAAGCAAGAGAAGCGATACAAAATTATGACGATGTAGACAGTTGGAAGACCGTCATGTTTTTATATAATTCCGCTTTGAAGGAAGTGGGAACGAAACTGGAGATTTTAAATGATGAGTTTAAGCATGTACACAGTTACAATCCGATAGAACATATTAAGACAAGGATTAAGACGCCGGAAAGTATCGTAAAGAAACTGAAACGGTACGGTTATGAGATTTCCATTGACAATATGATACGCTATATTAATGATATTGCGGGAGTGCGTCTTATCTGTTCTTTTACGTCAGACATATACCGGCTGGCAGCAATGATAGGAAATCAGAGCGATTTGAAGGTATTGACAATTAAAGATTATATCAAGAATCCGAAAGACAGCGGGTATAAGAGTTACCACATGCTTGTTTCGGTACCTATTTTTTTGTCTGACAGTGTTGTAAATACGAAGGTAGAGATACAAATCAGAACAATCGCAATGGATTTTTGGGCGAGTCTGGAGCATAAGATTTATTATAAATTTGAGGGAAATGCACCGGAATATATTAGCAGAGATCTGAAGGACTGTGCGGATATGGTATCCATGCTTGATGAGAAGATGTTATCGTTGAATAATGCGATTTTGGAATGTGTAAAACAAAAAAATGAAGAAGAAAACAGGAAGGAAGCTCCTAAGGTAACAAGTCAGGATACGGCGAAACTGGGGGTTGCCGATTAGAAACATACAGGGGGAAAGGAATGGAGAAAGAGAATAAAAAACGGGGAATGGAACAGATGCTCTATACTGTTTTGGGCGGATTTCTGTTTGCATTCGGAGTGAATCTGATTATTATGCCGATGAATCTTTATAATGGCGGTTTCATGGGAGTGGCGCAGTTGTTGCGTACTTTTGTTGTGAGTGTACTGCATATAGATTTGGGCAGTTTTGATTTGGCCGGTATTATTTATTATATGATCAACATACCGCTGATGTATTTGGCATGGAAGAATATTGGAAAAGGATTTTTTGTCAGGACGATTATATCGGTCACTTTGCAGAGTGTATTTTTAACGGTGATTCCGATTCCGAAGGAGCCTCTCATTTCAGACATGCTGACAGCGTGTATTATAGGCGGACTTATATCCGGCTGCGGTACGGGATTGCTTCTTCGGGGAGGAAGTTCCGGAGGAGGACAGGATATTATCGGTGTTATCTGTGCAAAGAAATACCCGGGATTTAGCGTGGGTAAAATAGGTATGCTGATGAACGTAGGAGTATATGGAATATGTCTTCTAATGTTTGACGTGGAGATTGTAGTATACTCACTTATTTATACGACGGTATTATCACTTACGATTGACCGCATTCATATTCAGAATATTAATACGAGTGTAATGATTTTTACAAAACAGCCGGGAGTTGCGAAAGCCATTATGGAAGAGACCGGAAGAGGCGTAACCAACTGGAAAGGTGTGGGAGCATACACCAATGAAAATACGGAAGTACTTTCCGTTGTAATTTCAAAGTATGAAGTAAACCAGATCAAAAGAATTGTGCAGAGAATAGATGAAAATGCTTTTATGATATTTAATGAGGGTTCTTATGTAATAGGAAATTTTGAAAAGAGACTTTAAAGAGTTAAAAGAAAAGGTTCTAAACGTTATCATTTGGATAAGGTTTGGAACCTTTTTCTTTTTTAGATATGCCTATATAACTTTACATACATTTAACATAGTTTACGTTTTAGATTTAACATAACTTCGATAATATATTACCTGTGAAGAAGATATTCAGAATAAAAGGAGAGAATAAAAAGATGAAATTAAGAAAATTATTGGCAATAACAGCAATTACAACAATGGCAATTGTATCTGCAGCAGGTTGCGGAAGTAATGATAAGAAAGAATATGGAAAGAAAGCGGAAGGCTGGGATTCTGCAAATGATATTTCGGTAGTTTCAAGAGAAGACGGCTCAGGAACAAGAGGAGCGTTCATCGAATTGTTTGGCATAGAAGAAAAAGATGCAAGTGGAGAGAAAGTGGATAACACAACAGAAGAAGCGAGTGTTACAAATAGTACATCAGTTATGATGTCCACTGTGGAAGGAAATGAATATGCTATCGGATATGTATCTCTTGGTTCTTTAAATGACACAATTAAATCCGTAAAAATTGACGGCGCTGAAGCGACAGCGGAAAACATTAAATCAGGTACATACAAAATTTCAAGACCGTTTAACATTGTAACAAAAGATAAAGTAAGTGATGTGGCACAGGATTTCATCAACTACATCATGAGTCCGGAAGGTCAGAAAGTTGTTGAAGAAGCAGGATGTATTCCAATGGACGATGTAAAAGAATACAAATCAAACGGCGCAACAGGTAAAATTGTTATCGGTGGTTCTTCATCAGTATCGCCTGCAATGGAAAAATTAAAAGAAGCATATACAGCATTAAATCCGAAAGCGGAAATCGAAATCCAGACAAGTGATTCGACAACAGGTGTGACATCAACAATCGATGGAGTTTTCGATATCGGAATGGCATCAAGAGAAATAAAAGACAGTGAACTTTCTAAAGGAATCAAACCTACGGTAATCGCATTAGACGGAATCGCAGTAATCGTCAACAACAACAGTGAGGTAGAAGAGTTGACAAGCGAACAGGTGAAAGATATTTTTACCGGTGAACTGTTAACTTGGGACGAGGTAGTAAAATAATATGAAAAAAGCATGGAAAGAAAAGTTCATGCGGGGAGTGTTCTTCACTGCCGCCTGTGCCTCGGTACTGGCGGTAGCTCTCATTTGTATTTTTTTATTTGCAAATGGAGTTCCTGCAATGAAAGAAATAGGATTTGGTGATTTTCTTCTGGGAGAGAAATGGAAACCGGGAAATGACATTTACGGAATTTTCCCAATGATTATCGGAAGTATTTATGTGACGGTCGGTGCAATCGTAATCGGAGTGCCGATCGGAATTTTGACTTCTATATTTATGGCAAAATATTGTCCAAAGAAAATTTATCCTTTTTTAAAAGGAGCGACAGAATTATTGGCGGGTATTCCGTCGGTTGTATATGGATTTTTCGGTTTGGTCGTTATCGTGCCGATTGTTCATGAGATATGTTTAGATTTGAGAAGAGCGGGTATTTTGGAACGCTCAGGAGATGGAAAAAGTATACTTACGGCATCTATTTTGTTGGGTATGATGATTTTACCGACAATTATCGGTGTGACGGAATCTGCTATCCGCGCGGTTCCCGATCAATACTATGAAGGCGCACTGGCGCTTGGCGCGACTCACGAGAGAAGTATTTTCAGAGTTGTTCTTCCGGCGGCAAAGTCGGGAGTTTTGGCCGGAGTCATTCTCGGTATCGGACGTGCCATAGGAGAGACGATGGCAGTAATTATGGTAGCGGGAAATCAGCCGAGACTGCCGGAAGAAATTACACAGGGTGTGAGAACGCTGACCGCAAACATCGTAATGGAAATGGGGTATGCGACAGATTTGCACAGAGAGGCGTTGATTGCAACGGCAGTTGTTCTGTTTGTGTTTATTTTAATTATCAACTTATGCGTATCAATATTAAACAGGAGGTCACGCAATGTCTAGATGGAAAAATAAATTACGTTCGTATTTAAAAACACCGGCCTCCTTTATAGCTATGCTTTTAGTTATGTTGTCGGCGCTGATTACTTTTACGATATTATTGTTTTTGATTGCCTATATTTTAATTAAAGGTATTCCACATTTGACAACGGATTTGTTTGCGCTGAAATATACAAGTGACAACGGTTCGCTTATGCCTGCGCTGCTCAATACTTTATTTATGACGGCTCTGTCTCTTATTATTGCGGTACCGCTGGGAATTTTTTCGGCGATATTCTTAGTGGAATATTCGGGGAAGGGAAATAAATTTGTGGAAGTGATCCGCATTACAACGGAGACGCTATCAGGAATACCTTCTATTGTATATGGGTTGTTCGGTATGCTGTTCTTTGTATCGACTCTGAAATGGGGATATTCCCTTCTTTCGGGGGCGTTTACGCTGGCAATTATGATTTTGCCTCTTATTATGAGAACAACGGAAGAAGCGTTGAAATCTGTTCCGGACACATACAGAGAGGGAAGTTTAGGTCTCGGTGCGGGAAAATTGAGAACAGTATTTCGTGTTGTCCTTCCAAGCGCCGTTCCGGGTATTTTAGCGGGAGTTATTCTTGCTGTCGGAAGAATTGTGGGAGAGACGGCAGCGTTGATTTATACGGCGGGAACCGCACCGGAAGTTGCGGCAAATCCGATGGATTCGGGAAGAACACTTGCAGTACATATGTATAACCTGTCAAATGAAGGATTGTTTATGGATAAGGCGTATGCGACAGCGGTTGTTCTGCTTGTCATGGTAGTTGGAATTAACTGGTTATCCGGATTTATAGCAAAGAAGATTACGAAAGGAAGAAGCAATGAGTAAAATAAGTATTCAGAACTTAGATTTACATTACGGAGATTTTAAAGCATTAAAAAATGTAAATTTAGAGATAGAGAAAAATAAAATCACGGCATTTATCGGGCCGAGTGGTTGTGGAAAATCCACTTTATTAAAATCATTAAATCGAATGAACGATTTGGTGGAGGGCTGTAAAATAGACGGCAAAATTTTGCTGGACGGAGAGGATATTTACGGAAGAATGGACGTAAACTTACTCCGCAAAAGAGTGGGAATGGTATTCCAAAAGCCGAATCCGTTTCCAATGAGCATTTATGACAATATTGCTTTCGGTCCCAGAACTCATGGGATTCGCTCAAAATCTAAATTAGATGATATTGTGGAAAAATCACTTCGCGATGCGGCAATTTGGGAAGAAACAAAAGATCGTCTGAAAAAAAGTGCGCTTGGAATGTCAGGCGGGCAGCAGCAGAGACTTTGCATTGCAAGAGCGTTGGCGGTACAGCCGGAAGTCCTCCTTATGGACGAACCGACATCTGCGTTAGACCCAATTTCTACATCGAAAATAGAAGACCTTGCGATAGAATTGAAAAAAGATTATACTATTGTCATGGTTACCCACAATATGCAGCAGGCAGTGCGTGTATCGGACAATACGGCATTTTTCCTTCTCGGAGAAGTGATAGAATATAATAACACAGAAAAACTGTTTTCTATACCGTCTGACAAACGGACGGAAGACTATATTACGGGGAGGTTTGGTTAAATATGAGAAACAAATTCGATATGCAGTTGGATAAAATGAACGAGATGCTTATACAGATGGGGGAACTTTGTGAAAAAGCGATTGCAAATGCAACAAAGGCGGTAGCAGACGGCAATCTCGAGATGGCAAAGATTGTTATCGGTGAAGATGAAGAGATTGACCAGATGGAGAAAGACATTGAAAGACTTTGTCTGAAACTGCTTTTACAGCAGCAGCCGGTTGCAAAAGATTTGCGTCAGATTTCGGCAGCGCTAAAAATGATTACGGATATGGAACGTATCGGTGACCAGGCATCAGATATAGCGGAGATTCTTTTATCTGCCAATGAGAGTGAAGCGGCACCGATTCCTTATCTGACGGAAATGGCGGCGGCCACAAGTAAGATGGTAACAAAAAGTGTGCAGGCCTTCGTGGAAAAAGATTTGGAACTCACAAGAAAAGTTATTCTTGCAGATGATACGGTAGATGAGTTGTTCGATAAAGTAAAAGAAAAACTGGTTTCGTTTTTGGCGAAAAATGACAACTCAGGGGAGAGAGCGATTGATATGCTTATGATTGCAAAATATTTGGAACGTATTGGAGATCATGCTACAAATATTGCTGAGTGGGTTGAATTTTCCATTACAGGAGTACACCGAGAGCAAAAGGAACATGAAAAGGTAAGGAGAACAGAATGATATATTGTGTAGAAGACGATAGTAACATTCGCGAACTGGTTGTATATACATTGGAATCTACGGGCATGAAAGCGCGGGGATTTGAAGATGGCAGAAAATTTACGGAAGCTTTGGCGTTTGAAACGCCAGAGCTTGTTTTGCTTGATATTATGCTTCCGGGTGAAGACGGAATAGAGATTTTAAAGAAATTGCGAAACAGTGCAAAGACAAAAGATATTCCCGTTATTATGGTGACGGCAAAAGGATCGGAATATGACAAAGTAATCGGTTTGGATACGGGAGCGGACGATTATATTACGAAACCCTTTGGAATGATGGAACTTGTATCGAGGATTAAGGCAGTTCTCAGAAGAACAATACGTGAAAAAACAGATACGAAATATCGGGTTGGAAATCTTTCGATTGATGTGGAAAAACATAAAGTGAAGGTGGACGGAGAAACGGTTACCCTTACTTTGAAGGAATTTGAATTGTTGGAAAAATTAATGAAAAACAGACACATTGTTTTGACGAGAGACAGACTTCTCGAGGAAATATGGGGATATGATTTTACCGGAGAGACGAGAACGGTGGACGTGCACGTTCGAACACTCAGACAGAAACTGGGAACTGCAGGAGAACTTATTGAAACGGTGCGGGGAGTCGGTTATCGGATAGGAGGGGACAATGAAGAGTAGGATACAGAGGAGTATGGTGTTTATCCTTTGCATTACCCTTTTGACTACATATGCGTTAATGGCAGTTGTTTTATATAATCAATCTTTTGCAGGTCTGAAAGAAGAGGTGGAGCAGGAAGCGGATTATATGAAGGCGGCCATTGATATTTCCGGAGAAAAATATTTGGCAGCCATGGATAATGTTCGCCAAAAAGCGAGGGTGACGGTTGTCCGCCCAAACGGAGAGGTGACGTATGATTCCGGAGCGGGACAGGAAGAACTGGAAAATCATAAAAGAAGAAAAGAAATACGGGAGGCACTGAAAAAAGGAAGAGGGAGTGATGTCAGAAAATCAGATACAACTAAGGAGCGTTCTATCTATTATGCGATACGGCTGGAAAACGGAAATGTACTGCGTGTGGCGAGAACGGTGGATAATGTCTGGCCTATGGTCTTGGATATTCTTCCGTATATGATAGGGATAGGAATATTGATGATAGCCATTGCGTTTCTTTTGGCAAAATGGCAGACAATGAAATTCATTCGCCCGATTAATGAGTTGGATTTAGAGGAACCGTTGAAAAACGATGTATACGAAGAACTGCAGCCGCTTTTGAAGGATTTGGACAAAAGAAATAAGGAAAAAGAAGCGGTGGCACAGATGCGAAAAGAGTTTTCAGCAAATGTTTCCCATGAATTAAAAACACCTCTCACCTCCATATCAGGTTACGCAGAGATTATGAAAAGCGGTCTTGTAAAACCGGAGGATATGCAGAACTTTTCCGAGAGAATTTATATGGAAGCGAGCCGATTGATTACCCTTGTGGAGGATATTATTAAATTATCTAAGTTGGACGAGGGAAAAGTGGAATTGGAAAAAGAAGATGTAGATTTGTATACACTGTGCCGTGAAGTGTGCAGCAGATTGTCGCTGCAGGCAGAGAAAAAGAAAGTAAAAATTGAAGTAATGGGAGAACCTGTTGTTTATCGGGGGATACGACAGATTTTGAGTGAAATGATTTATAATCTTTGTGAAAACGGTATTAAATATAATGTGGAGGGCGGAAAACTTACTGTTTGGGCAGGAAATACACTGCAGGGGAGAAAGATAATTATAACGGATACGGGAATCGGTATTCCTAAGGAGGCTCAAGAACGAATTTTTGAACGTTTCTATCGAGTGGACAAAAGCCATTCAAAACAGAGTGGAGGAACGGGACTTGGTCTTTCGATTGTAAAACATGGGGCAATGTTACATCATGCGGAAGTGCAGGTGAAAAGTGAAGAGGGAAAAGGAACAACGATGGAGATTGTCTTTAAATAAAAAAAGCGGACACGTCCGCTTTTTTTATACTTTATTCTTCTACGAATACGTCTTTTCCAAGTCCGCAGATTGGGCATACCCAATCATCAGGAATATCTTCAAATGCTGTTCCAGGTGCGATTCCTCCATCTGGATCGCCAAGTTCCGGATCATATACGTACCCACAAGGTTCACATACATATTTTTTCATTGTTATTACCTCCTATACAAATAATACTCTTTTATTTTAACATATTTTTTTCAAAATAAAAGTATTGTATTCATAAAAAGTTAGTGATATGGTAAAAAAGTATGGGATTTTAGTTCTAGTGATGTGAGGTATAAAGAATGAAGAAAAAAAGAGACAAGATATTTTTCTGGATATGCATTATTATCTGCATTTGCTGTGTGGGATATATCGCTTACTACTATATGCAAAAGGCAGACAGTAAGAAGGATTATAAAGAAGTAAAGAAAAAGGTAATAAAAGAAGAAACACAGAATGAAGAAAAAGATGTGATTCCAATAGATTTTGCGGAACTAAAGAAAGTAAATGATGAGATATATGCGTGGATTCAAGTGCCGGATACAAATATAGATTACCCGATTTTACAGAGTAAAACAGACGATGCGTTTTATCTGGACCATGCGTTTGACAAGAAATATGATGTGTTTGGTTCCGTGTTTACCGAGAGAATCAATGCGAAGGATTTCACGGATTTTAACACGGTTATTTATGGTCATAACATTAAGGATGGTTCATTTTTCCAAAATCTGCACAAATTTGAAGAAGAAGCGTTTTTTAATAATCATGACACGTTTACCATTTATACCGAGACAGAAAAGAAAACATATAAAATTTTTGCGGCGGTAGAATACAGCAGCAAGCATATTTTATATAATTATGACAATGAAAGTCCGGAGGAAAGAAAAGCATTTCTTCAGTCTCTCAGAGAGTCAAGAAGTATGAAGAACCATTACAGAGATGATGTGAAAGTGGACGAGAACAGTAAAATTGTCACGCTCAGCACATGTATTCGTTGGGAACCTAAGAAGAGATATATTGTAGCCGGAGTGGAAGTGGAATAAAATCGGTCTAAAAATCATTTTTCCGCATATAGTAGATATGTGCGAGGTGATGATATGACAGAGAAAAAAAGAACGGTATTAGCGACAGTTTTAGTTTTATATGTTTTTGAAATGATCCTGTTAAAGTTTCGAGGCGGGGACATGCTGTTTGGCAATATGATTTTTATGTTTCCGATAGGTGTGATTCTTCCTAAGTTATGGGAGAGGTGCAAAGAGAGAAAAAAACTAATCGGCGGGGGAATTGTTTTCAACATTATTTTAGAACTGATTCAATTGTCAGGAGGCGGGGAAATACATATTTTTTATGCCGTGTCAACAGGAATGGCAGGGCTTCTGCTTGGATATGCGGGATACTATATAAGTGAAAAGACTTGACCAAAACTCTATAGGGGTATTATATTTAATATGGACATGCATAAAATTCAGACAGTAGAGATAAAAATACGAAGAAAGGGAGAAAACGGTTTCGTTTTTGAGAGTGATACAAATGAAAAAGTTATTAATTATAGGTGCCGGCGGTTTCGGACATATGATTAAAGAAACAGCAGCAGAATTAGGCTATGAGGAAATAGTTTTTTTAGATGATGCGGTAAAAGGGGCAGATGTAATCGGAAAATGTTGTGATTATCAGGCGTTTCTCAGTGAGTATGATACGGCGGTAGCAGGGCTTGGGGACAATGGCATGCGTCTGTACTGGACAGAGAAACTGGCGGAGGCAGGATATAATGTGCCGGCGGTTATTCACCCTTCAGCGGTGGTAAGTCCAAGCGCCAAAATCGGACAGGGAAGTTTCGTTATGCAAAGAGCCGTAGTCAACACAAACGTAGTAATCGAAGATGGTGTTTTGGTGAACAGCGGTGCGGTAGTGGACCATGATTCCTATGTGGCGAGCGGAGCGCATATCGGACTTGGAAGTGTGGTAAAGGCAAACTGCACAATCAATAAGAAGAAAAAAGTGGAAGCCGGAGAGGTTGTATTTTCTACAAGAAGAAAAATTGACGGGGTTGATAATCTGAACTTAGAAGATGCGTTGTATGCTTTCGGTTTCGGACCGCAGTGCAGTTATGTAAAACCTTTCGGTGAAGGTCACATTAATGAAACATATGCAGTATATATGCCGGGCGAAGAGGGAGATGAATTCTGCTATATTTTACAGAGAGTAAACAGCAATGTATTTAAAGATCCCGCAGGCGTAATGGAAAATATTTTTAATGTAACGGAATATCTGCGCAATGTAATCAGAGAAGAGGGAGGAGACCCGGACAGAGAAACTTTGTGTGCAATTAAGACAAAAGACGGTTCAACTTATTTTGAGGACAGCGAAGGTCAGCCGTGGAGAAGTTATCACTATATTCCAAACTCTGTCTGTTATCAGTTGGTGGAAGAACCGGAGCAGTTTTATCAGTCAGGAAACAGTTTCGGACATTTCCTAAAACAGTTGGGACAATATCCGGCATCTGATTTGAATGAGACAATCCCGGATTTCCATAATACGGTAAAACGTTTTGAAGCGTTTGCATTTGCGTTAAAACGTGATATTAAAAACAGGGCGGTTTCCTGTCGTCCGGAAATCTCATTTGTTTTGGACAGAAAAGAGGATTGCGGCGTATTAGTCAAACAGCAGGAGGAGGGTGTTCTTCCTTTAAGGGTAACGCATAATGACACAAAATTGAATAATATTTTGTTCGATGCCGAAACAGGAAAAGGTTTGTGTATTATTGATTTAGACACAATTATGCCGGGACTTGCAGCGAATGATTTTGGAGATTCCATTCGATTTGGGGCAGCAACTGCAGCGGAAGATGAGAAGAATTTAGATTTGATGCATTTTGATATTTCCCTGTATGAAACATATGTAAAAGGTTATTTGGAGGCGACAAAAGATGTTCTGACACCGGAAGAAGTTGCGAGTCTTCCGTGGGGAGCAAGGTTGATGACACTGGAATGTGGAATTCGTTTCCTGACAGATTACTTACAAGGGGATACTTATTTTAAGACAGCGTATCCGGAACATAATTTGGTGCGTGCACGTACGCAATTCAGACTGGTTGATGAAATGGAACAGCAGTTTGACAAAATGCAGGAATTAGTACGGAAATATTGCTAAAAAGTAGTGAGATTCCCACGGAAATTAGGAAGAAAATCTGATTTTCGTGGGAATTTTTTGGGTTTTGATGGGAGATTTGTATAAGAGTATTGGGAATACTATAGAAAAAATTGGAAAAATATGCTAGATTATATGTAATGCCATTTCAGTTCAAATATTTATTTGAACTGAAAAATAAATAAGAGGAGGAAAAAGAAAGGTAAAATGAAAATGAAAAGAAAATATGCGAAAAGTATATTGAGTGGTGCATTGGCAGTTGTATTGGCAGCAACGGCAGTGCCTTTTCCGGAAGTGTCTTCTGTGAAGGCAGCGTCCATAGAGACAGAACAGGCTCCGATGCAGATTCGATTTGATGAACCTCTGTCAAAAGGTAAATTGACGGGTGGTTCAGGCAGCTTTACAAATGGAGGCAGTGAGACAGACTGGTGGCAGCAGTTATCACTTCCGATTGGTAACTCATATATGGGAGCAAATGTATATGGGGAAGTGGGAAAAGAACATTTGACATTTAACCATAAGACATTGTGGAATGGCGGACCGACGGCAGATAAACCACATACAGGAGGGAATATTAACAAAGTCGGCGACAAGTCCATGGCGGCATATTTGGAATCCGTACAGCAGGCATTTTTGGACGGGAAAAGCAATGCGTCAGAGATGTGTAATCAGTTAATTGGTCAGAATACGCGAGAATATGGAGCTTATCAGGGCTGGGGCGACATCTATCTTGATTTCGACAGAGAAAGTGCGAAGGAAGATGCGACTATTATCAGTGATAAGAGCGACAAGATTAAATATGGACAAGGCTGGGGAGAATGGTCACAGCCTACATGGGAAGCTGGCTCAGAACATTATGCGATGAATCCGGCGAAACTGGAAGTAGAGTTTGAAGGAACAGGAATCCAGATGATTGGTGTCCAGTATATCGACATGGGAGATTTTACTGCAACCGTAGACGGTAAAAAAACAGTTTCAGGCAGCATGTACTCGGATACAAAGAAAGAGGGCGTTGTACTGTTTGAAATTTCAGGACTGGAACACGGAAAGCATAAGTTAGTTTTTGAATCTAAGACAGATAAAAATGGAAAATCAAAAACATCTTTTGACTATTTTAAAGTGTTAGAGGGAGAAACGATTGACTGGAATCCGCAGAAGACAACCGATAAAGTGACGTTTACAGGCGGCTGGGAACGCTGGGACAGAAAAAGCGAACCAGATGCAAACCAGTGGTTTGGTAAAGATGAAGTATTTATTGCTCCGTCAAAAGTGGAAGGGGCAACATTGACCTGTAAATTTACGGGAACAGGTTTTGAACTGTTTGGGGCAAAAAGTAATCAGGTTGGAAAATTCAAGTATCAGATTGATGATGGCGAATGGAAAGAAGTGAACACATACGCCGGTACGTTTGCAAGACAGAGTCTGTTGAAAGTGAACGGGTTGGAGAAGAAAGAACATACATTGACAATCAAAGGAATTAAAGATAATAAACTTTCTTTTGACGGTATTGTGACAACAATGGACGAATCTAAGCCGGAACATACGGAAGCGACAAACTATGAGAGAACGCTTGATATTGATTCAGCGCTTGCGACAGTATCCTTTGACAGAGATTATACACATTATTACAGAGAGTATTTTGCAAGTTATCCGGACAATGTCATTGCAATGAAGTTGACTGCGGAAGCGCTTAAAGATTCTCAAAAGGAAATGAAACCATTGGAATTTGAAGTGAGTTTTCCTGTAGATCAGCCTTCAGACGCATCACTCGGAAAAGAAGTGAAATATGAGGCGACTGAAGACGGGACAATTATCGTATCCGGACATATGAAAGATAACGGACTTCTGTTTAACGGAAGATTGAAAGTTGTCGCAAAAGACGGTAAAGTTGAGCCGGTAGCGAAGAAAGAAGGAACACTTCTTGTATCCGGCGCTACAGAAGTTTATATTTATGTGACAGCAGATACGGATTATGAGATGACATATCCAAAATACCGTACAGGTGACACTGCGGAAGAACTTGCTGCTCAAGTAAAAACAGTATTGGACAATGCAGTGAAAAAAGGATATAAGACAGTAAAAGATGATGCGGCAGCAGATTACAAAGCGATTTATGACCGTGTAAAATTAGATTTGGGACAGGGTACATATAAGAAAACAACAGATGAATTGATTGCATCATATAAGAGTAATAAAGCCGGTGCGGAAGAAAAAGCATATTTAGAAGCAATTTTATTCCAGTACGGACGATACCTTCAGATTTCCTCTACAAGAGAAGGAGATAGACTCCCGGCAAACTTACAGGGAGTATGGTTAGACTGTACAGGAAAAGCCAATTCTCCTGTTGCATGGGGAAGCGACTATCATATGAACGTCAATTTACAGATGAATTATTGGCCGACTTATGTGACAAATATGGCAGAATGCGCAGAGCCGATGATAAAATATATAGAAGGGCTTCGTGAGCCGGGACGAGTTACAGCGTCTACATATTTTGGAATTGATAATTCAAACGGACAGAAAAACGGTTTTACTGCAAATACACAGAACACACCGTTTGGTTGGACATGTCCGGGCTGGCAATTCTCTTGGGGCTGGTCTCCGGCAGCAGTTCCATGGATGCTTCAAAATGTGTATGAGGCATATGAGTATTCCGGAGATGTGAAAAAATTAGAAAAAGAAATTTTCCCAATGATGGAAGAACAGGCAAAATTCTATATGTCTGTCTTGAAAAAGGTAACAACTGCTGACGGTAAAGAACGTTATGTAACAATTCCGGCATATTCTCCGGAACATGGGCCATATACAGCAGGAAATGTATATGAAAATGTACTTGTATGGCAGTTATTTAACGATTGCATCGAGGCGGCAGATGCCATAAATGCAAATAAACCGGGAACTGTTCCTGAGAAACAGATTGCACAATGGAAAGAATACCGCGATGGATTAAAACCAATTGAAATTGGACAGAGCGGACAGATTAAAGAGTGGTATGATGAGACAACGCTCGGACATAATGCAAAAGGAAATATTCCTCAGTATCAGCAAGGACATCGTCATATGTCTCATTTATTAGGGGTATATCCCGGCGATTTAGTGACAGTTGATGATGAAAAGACTATGAATGCAGCAAAAGTATCCTTAAATGATCGTGGTGATAATGCTACAGGGTGGGGAATTGCACAGCGATTAAACACATGGGCAAGAACAGGTGATGGAAACCACGCATATAAGATTATAGATTCATTTATCAAAAACGGTATATATTCAAACCTTTGGGACGCACACCCACCATTCCAAATTGATGGAAATTTCGGATATACAAGCGGTGTGGCTGAAATGCTATTACAGTCAAATGCGGGATATATCAATTTACTTCCGGCAATGCCTGAGAATCAGTGGCAATCCGGTTCTGTCAGTGGATTAGTTGCAAGAGGAAACTTTGTTGTAAGCGAAAGTTGGGACAATGGTGAATTGACAGGCGCAACGATTACATCTAATAACGGCGGAACTTGTACAGTACAGGTAAATGGCTGGGAAAAGGTATTTGTACAGGATAGTGAAGGAAAGAAAGTTCCTGCAAAAGAGGTAGATGGCAAAACTGGAAGAATTACATTTGCAACAGAGGAAGGCAAAACATACTTCATAACTAAAACAGAAGGTGCGGTAGATTCGGCTACTGTAACATTTACAGCAGAAGGAAAAACAGTAAAAGAAGTTTCTATAGTGAAAGGTGAAACAATCGGAAATGAACTTCCGACAGCACCAGAAAAAGAAGGCTATACATTCAAAGGCTGGAATACTAAGGAAGATGGAAAAGGTGAAGTAGTAACAGAAAAAACAGTTGTAAATGCAGATATGACAGTATATGCAATTTACGAAAAGAATGAAACACCAGAACCACAGCCGGAAGAAAAAACGGTAATATTTACAGCGGAAGGGAAATTAGTAAAAGAAGTTTCTATAGTGAAAGGTGAAGCGATTGGAAATGAACTTCCAACGGCACCGGAAAAAGAAGGTTATACATTCAAAGGCTGGAATACTAAGGAAGACGGAAAAGGTGAAGTAGTGACAGAAAAAACAGTTGTAAATGCAAATATGACAGCATATGCAATTTATGAGAAAGTTCAAACACCAATAACTCCAACACCTGATAATAAGCCAACCACTAAACCGGATACTCATCCGACTCAAAAGCCGGATAATAAACCGGTTCAAAAACCTGATAATAAGCCGGTGAAAACAAGTGACACTGCAAATGTAGCGATACCATTTGCATTTATGTTAATAGCAGCAGTTGCAGGAGTAATTGTTCTTGGTAAAAAAAGGAAAACAAAATAAAATCTGGTAAATAGAAAATAGGAGATACTGTGATGATAGTACACAGCATCTCCTGTTTTTGTTTGTTAGGGTAAAGCCCTGTTTGCCATTGTGGAGTTTTTCGCTGATTCGAAAAACGGAACTTTGGAAAACAAATAAACCACCCGCTATGCAGGTGAGATAGAGGTGCTTCAGCTTACAGTAAAAAACCTCCAGTGTTA